>Ga0207868_1000349_pt1 | contig 53475 bp, 38 predicted proteins | sample Passage237B_FD_187370 | JGI IMG/M metagenome (GOLD analysis project Ga0207868, IMG submission 187370) | Cellulose adapted compost microbial communities from Newby Island Compost Facility, Milpitas, CA, USA - Passage2 37B (SPAdes) (version 3) ... | reverse complement strand
CATCCCCTACACCACCGCCGCTCGCGGATGTCGCTCCCCCGGAACCATCATCACCTCCGCCACCCGAGTCACATCCGATCGCCACGAACAAGAAACTCAATGCGCCGACTGCGCAGCTCGCCCCGACGTGTCTCCGCTGCGTCATTCCTAGATCTTTCATTTTATATTCTCCCTTTACTTTAGCTCCGAGACGCACCCTACCAAGATTCGGAAACGGGCCTCGCTATCCCCAGACACCAGGTCGCAGGCCTCGGGACACAAATGCAGACGCTTGGGACGAGCCTCGTCATCGTAGAACCACGACGACGATCCTCCGCAGTCCTCGGCTCGCGTCACCTTCGTAAAGCTCACCTCAGGTCCGCTTCCCGGCAGATACGTTACGTTCACGAGGGCCGGATCGACGACGTCGCCCGCGAAAGTCGCTGCCGGGAGCGCGAAGTCGCATTCGATCGTTCTGCCTCGAATCGTCTCAAGGGTCTCGAGCAGGTCATCCTTCGCGCTCGAACCATCAGTAATATAATAGGCTCGCTCGGTCCCTCCAGCGTTCGCCAGGTAGTCCATCTGCGCCTGACGAAGGCCCTCCCCATTCCTGCCCAGAAAGCCGATGAAGAAGGTCTGAATCCCGGCATCGAGCGCGCGCGCGACATGCTCCATCAAGTAGAAGACACGCTGCTCACACCCCTCGGGGTCACCGTCGGTGACGATCATGATCACGGTTCGATCGTCGGGACTTTTCGATTGGTAACTCATCGCCCACTCGACGGCCCCCTCCAGGGCGGCTCCCAGCGTCCGCCCCACCGACCGTCGGACTACCGCCCGCCGATCCATCATCCGCCTCCGGTTTGGATGATCAGGACGTCCATACAATGCCTAGGAGAGCGACGCAGACGAACGCCAATCCTGATAAGCGTCTTCCTGAAAGTCTCGTGCTTCGCAGAGTCGATGACGATGCCTTCATTCTACCGCACAATCTGCTGCTGTTACGCGAAAGGCGCTCGGCGAGAGGCGCCTGCGGCTCAAGCCGACATCGTCACCGCCGTCTCTCGCCAGCCCTTCGGGGCAGTCGACGGTCATGGTCACCTTTGATCCGGCTGCCTCGGCGGAAGACTGTCCGGCTTCGCCGAATCCGACGAGTTCCTCGACCGTAATCGTGCAAGGCTCTTCATTCTTGAATGAGCTTGCCATGCTGCAGGAACTGAAGACCGAATTATTGCTCCTCGCAGTCGTATGAGAACCCAACTCCGCGACGCTTGCCACCTGTAACAAACTGCACTCTGTCGAGATATCGATCCCCACTCGTCCATTTGCCCTGACCTGACACTCGATCCCGGTCACTAGGCAGCGCTCGTCTTCCTCTGGGCGAAAATTATCACACTGGAAGGTCAACTCCGATCCCAGATTGAGCGCCTCGGGACCGCCGCTTGCGCCTGCTCCACCGCCCCCGACGCCCGAAGAACCGATCCCGCCGCTTGCCAACGCACCGCCGGAAGCTCCCAAGTCACCCGATGCAGACGGCGAACCGCACGAGGCCATTGCCAAGGCGAGCCCGAGCACTCCGGCTCTCACGGCGTCCCCTGGATGAACCCTGCGCTGTCGAGGACGAAGCCGCCCACGACCGGGTTCGACGTGATCTCGAAATGAAGTTGGCATGTTTCGGAAGGAGACGTGAGCGCTGCCTCTTGTAGTGATGTCAGTGTGAGTTCGATCTGATTGAACTCGCCATTCTCCAAGTACTGAAGCGCATGGTACCCGATCGGGCTACTGTAAAGGCCAAGGTCCGGGCAATCGAGGAAGGTGTTCATCCCTCCTACCCAGTTCTGGTTGCCAGCTTCACTCGGGATGAAGATCTTCAGCGCGAAACGCGACGTCACGCCTTGAAGCTCCGAGGTCGAAAACGGCCGACTCGACACTCGGATCCAAGGAACGGGCCCGACATCGAGCGCGGCGCTTCCCTCGACGACGTGGTTCACTTCAGCGCTGATCGCTGCGGTCCCTGACCAATCCCCCACGTTCTCGAATCTCAGCAAAGAACTCGAAAGGATCGCAGGAGGAATCGAGGGGTAACTTTGACACGTCAGGTCTCCGCCCAGACGCACAGCCCCGAAGAGAACATCCTGACCACAAAGACCGATATTCGAGGTGATGCGCAACCGAACACCCGGATAGTTGCCAAGAAGGAGCTGCTCCGTCGCCGCATCAATAGGAAATTCCACCGTTTGCCAGGTACCTCGAGGCACTCCCGTTAGGCTCACCTGGCCGAGGTAGTGATTCCAAACGTTGGCCGCTGGCACCTCGATATACGCCTGCAAGTCGCCGACCCAGCCTCCCTGGGTCGCGGGACGCGTGCGGGCGGTGGGAAAGCAGCGGACTGGGTTGGAAAACGGAGGAGGCCCGATGGGAAGCAGCTGGCTGGTTCGGAATGCGGAGGCTTTGTATTGGGAAGCCAGCGAGCTGGTTCGGAACGCGGAGGATGCGCGTTTTAAACCAGCTGGCTGGCTCGGAACGCGGAGGCTGCGCTTTTTGGACCAGCTGGCTGGCTCGAAAAACGGTCGATAGAGTTTTTGAAAGCAGCTAGCTGGCTCGGAATCGGAGCGATGGGGTTTTCTAAACCAGCTGGCTAGTTGGTGATGCGCTCACTTCGCACTTTGAGCCAGCGAGCTGGCTCCGGATGCGGGTGATAGAGTTTTTGAAAGCAGCTGGCTGGCTCGGAATAGGGGCGATGGGGTTTTTGGAGGCAGCGGGTCGGTACGGGCAGCTGATGGGGCCGGTCCTGAAGGAGCTAGAGGCGCGGGAACGGGGCGCAACGGTTCCGGAGACGGCTGGGAGAGGCAAGCGGCTCTGGGGACGCTCAGGCTCCTAGCTAGTTGTCAGAGTCTACGCCCCCAACCGCCTGGATCGCGGCGTGCATGGAAGACCGCGAGCACGACCACAAGGTCGCCCCGATCCTCGAAGAATACCGAATACGGAAAGCCAAAGATTCGAGCTCGTCGAGCCCGACCTTCGACGACTGGAAAGGTCAGCGGGTGTTCAGCGACTTGAACAAGCGTCTCTCGAACGGCAAGGAGGAATCGCCCCCCCAATCCGAGCTGCTGCGCTTCGTACCATTCGTACGATTCTGCTGTCTCCGCTTCAGCCTCCTCTCGAACAACCAAGCGCTTCACGCCGACGGAACCCGCGCCCGAATCCGAGCCTCGACCTCTGCCCAAGGCGAGCCTTCAGGCCCGCGCTGCTCGACGTCTGCCATTCGTCGACGAAGCTCGACACGCTGCTCTTCGCTCAGCGGCAATTGAGGAGCGTCAAGGCTGTCCCATAGCTCGCCAATCAGACTGAGCCGTTCCTCGGGCGAAAGTTGGGAAATATCGAGAGCCGGCTTTGCCATCGAGCTATTGTGATCCAAGACGGAACTTCCGCCAAGGTTCGAAGAGGCGAGGCGTAGGGTGCGGGGAACTCGCTGCCAAAGGCCGAGGTAGCGGAAGGGACGCTCGAAATGAGATGATTTGGGAAAGTCTCACCAAACCTCGGTCCGGAGCTCGCCGGTATCGTCTTGGAAGACGCGGACGTTGAACATCAGATAGGCCGGATACTCTTCGGTCGCGCCACCGAGGACCACCGACCTCGTGCCGAGCACGCCTTCGTTCCACGACGCGATCTGGACCGTCGCGGTACGCCCCTCGGCGCGGTCGTAGTTCGCGATCGCGAATCGGTATTCGCCCAGCCGAAGGTGGTTCGGATCGCAGGACGCGTAGTAGTGCTCCGGCCCGAGTCCGACGATATTGTCGACGTCGAGGTAGCCGCTGTGTCCCGCCGGATTTGCGAAGAAAACGTGCGCGCCGGTCGGCTCGAGCGTGTGGAGGTCAACGTCCCCCGCGCCATCCCAGGTCAAGGTTGCGGTGATGAAGCCGGGGACCGCCTGCGCCTCAGGCGCGACGAGCGTGTTCAAGGCGGAGACGACGTGGCCGAAGACCCGTTCGGAGACCGCGAGTCCCTCGTTCATGTAGATTTCGAGCAGCCCATGTCCGAGGATATCCTTGTGGCCGGTGACTCCAGGGGGACGGTCCAGGTATCCGGGGATGCTGTCCGTCACCGGAGCTACCGTGCCGAAGGGACGGAGTCCATTGATCACCAGATCGAGGTCGGCGAGCGTGTGCGGCCCGCGCAAAGTCGGCGCAGCGGGCGCGATGTGGACCACCTTCACTGAGTCCGAGGAGACCTTGGTCAGCGCGAAGTCATAGGCGGCGTTCGCGAACAGATTGCCCTGCGAGTGCGCCACGAAGAGCAGCTTTTTCCCCTCGAGGGTCCAGTTCTCGATGCGTGCTCGGTGTTCTGCATAGTTCGCGCTCGTCGGCGGATTTCCGACCAGTGTGGTCAAATTGTTGAGCGTCTCCGCCTCGTACCATTCGACCAAACCCACAAGGACACCGGCCGCAGAGCTCGTCACGCGCTGCATCTGGTCCCACCACGGGCCCCCTCCGCGGAGAGCCTCGAAGAACAGCTCGAAGCGGCCCTCGAGGATGCCTTCCTGTTCTTTCAGGCGCTGTTCGAAAGTCTCGACGAAGTCCTCGAAGCCCTCGGAGTAATTATAGAGAACCTCGTATTTGATGGTCTCGCCCGCGGGTGACGTTTCGCCGAAGAGGCGGTGAAACTCAGCCTTAGCGTAGTTCGCGCCCCTGAGGGTCGTCTGCACTCCGTTGAAAAACACAAAGACCACCCCTGGATCCGAGCAGAGGTCAGCACCGTCCTCCTCCGCAAGAGTCGCCGGTGACCATGAGAGGGCAAGCACCGAAGAAAGGAGAATCGCTAGAGCTTTCATTCGCACGTATCTCCGGTCGGAAGAGCCCATGAGGTTCCGTCGAGGGTCTTCGACGTTCGGAGGAGGGCGAGAAGCCGTTGCTTCGTATTCGCCGTGAGCGATTCAAGCTCGGAACCCACCTGGGCCGCTTCCTTTGTGCCGCCCGATGGAAACTGTCTGTAGACGCAGTTGCAGGCGCGGGCGTCTTCCCGAGCGGCGGCTTTCGCCGATTGGACGTCCCCAGGCTCGACGAGAAGGGTCTTCTGGAGAGCCCGCGCAGTCTGGAGCGCCGCTTTGCGCTGAGGCTCGAGCGGATATTCTCGAGTGATGAAGGCGTCGATGTCGTCACGGACGCCGTTTTGGTCTGCGTCCGTGCCGGTGAGCGAATCAGTCCGATCGAGCTTCGGGACTGCACCCGAGGCCTCGAGTTCTTCGATAGTTTCGCTCTCGGCTCGACTGCAAGCGGCAGCGAGGAGCGCTAGGGCCAAGGCTACGCTGAGAGCGAGTGTCCGCGGAATGTGTGGTGGTGCCTGGAGCGGAAGAGAATCGCGTCTTTTCTTTGTCGCTTCGTGTGTTCTTTGCATGATGCCTTCCTCGGAGCGAGTCCTGTCTCGCGCGCGGTGTCACTCGGCCGACGCGGGTGGGCCGTTGCGCAAAAAGTCGTCTCACGTCTCCTTCGAGGAGTAGCTCGAGCGCGTCCGCGAGATCGTCTGTCCGAGCGCAAGTTCAACGCTGACTTCCTCACAGACTTCGCCCATTCGGCGAAGTCGATTTCAGGCGAAGGCTCGGCCTCGTCAGCTGGGTGTGATGTGCCGGGGCCCTCAGGGAGTGGAGGAGGGCCCTTTGGCTCGAGGTCGCGCCAAGTCGCCCTCACATGCAAGCTACGAACAGCTTCACCTTGTAGTCGTCGGACTGACGTTCCTTTCCCGAGGAGCCGGTGAAAACGGCGAGGGCAATGTTTCCACCATCGACCTGACCGCGTGAATCCTTGTCGGCGCCTTGATAGATGGCCTCGGAGTCGCGAACGACGAGCTCTTTTTTCTGTTTCTCGCAGGTGTATCGAGCTTCGTTCTCTGCGTTCGAGTAAGCGGTTTGTTCGTTGTATCCCTGTCCAATGACCTCATACTCGCCGCCGCCTTTGGGCAGAACTGTGCCTGTCTGGGAGTGACAGGCGATCGACGAGGAGCCGAGAGCCAGAAGAGAGATGAGGGTCTGGGTCAATTTTTTCGCATTCATGTTGCTGGGTCTTTCTCGTACTGGGGCCAGACCTGTGTCCCCGAAATGGAAGGAACGGTCTGACCGACACGAGAGAGAAACTCGGCCCGACGCAGAGCGCATTGCGAGAAATTTTCAGCGACCGAGGTCGATTGGCCTGTGGCTCGGCGTGCGTCTCATCAGCTCGCTGTCAGCGCAGACGGGCGGCGCGCTCTCACGAGCCATATCCCCTGTTCGGGGGGCGATTGCGCCCGCGATCAGATCGGCGTCATGCTCTTTGAAGGCGAGGAACTCAGCCTCACACGTCTCACTCTGAGCCCCGGGTGCGCGACCGCTGCCGTCGCGCTCGCTGCCGAGGCACGTCGAGGCTATTTTGCAGTCCGCTGCGGCGACAGCATCCACCTTGGGGCCTGGCTCGGTGCAGAGTGGGAGGTCAAGGATATCCACCCGCTCACCCCGGTGACCTACGATCCGGACGTCGTCACGAGCGGCGACGGCAGCCAAGCTCTCTTCGTCTGGGCGGAGGCCGACGGAAAGCAGCACATTCACAAGAGTCTCCTCTTCGCGGACTACTGAACGAGAGCTCACGTCCGCGGGTTCAAGTCGCGGGTTCAAGTCGCGGGCCAGGATTGAACCTTCTCCTTCCTGTGCTACTTTCGCCTTTGTATGCAGGGGTTATTTCTTATTCATAGATTGGGTGCGTTCGGATTTGCTTTGGCCCTTTTTGCCCTATCGGGCTGTTCATCGGGGGCGGACTCGGACGATTCGGGATTGGCAAGCGGGGGCATGTCCTCTTCGGACGACGGAGAAAAGGCTCCGGGCTCCGGGAGCTCGAGCGGCACAGGAGGGGAAGCTCCAGGGGGCGACGGGGAAACAGCCAGCGGCGGAGCTCAAGCGACGGGCGGAAACGGGGGCGACGGCGGAGCTCAAGCGACGGGCGGAAACGGGGGCGACGGCGGAGCTCAAGCGACGGGCGGAGGGTCAGGCGGCAATAGTGGCGGGAACAATGGAGGCGGGACAGCCACGTTCACCGGGACCATCCAGATCACCCGCTTTCTCGGAACTAGCCAATCCCGTTCTGCGATCGTGAGCTTCAGTTGGATCAAGGAGCAGGAACCCGCCGCGAGTCGGTGCACCAGCACTCAGCACGGCCTTTGCCGAGTCTCCTCCTGTCCTCCCGCGGAGCCCGCCGCTCCCGATACTCCGGCAGAGATGCGCCCGAACGCAGGAGCCATCACCATCAAGAGCGACGACCCCGAGGCGCCTCTCGCAGTCACGCTGACGCCAAAGGATAACTCCTACTCGACCGACGAGTGGACGGGAGACCTCCTCGGCGGGGAACTCCTCACGATCTCAGCAGAAGGCGACTCTGTGCCTGGGTTCGTAACCACCGTTCGGTTCCCTCTCGCCCCCCTCCTCATGTCTCCTGCGGTGAGCTCGGAAGCGACGGGCGTCGTTCCTCTTCCGACCCCGCGCGATCAGGACCTCGAGTTCACCCTCGATCTCCGTGAGACTGCGACGACGGTCGTAGCTGCAGGGCAGCATCTCGGCAGCGATGGCTCACAAACAAGTCTGTACTGCACCTTCTCCGGTTCAGGGGGCATCCCGGCGTCCGCTCTCGCACAACTTCCGGCGACGACCAAGATCAGGCTCTACTCGACCAACGTGCAGAACGTCGAACTCGAAGGCGGTCGCGTCACGGTTCGCACTGTCTTCGAGATGGCGAGCGAGTCCAAGAGAGCCTACCCACACTTCGAGCTCGAGTGATTTGTCTTCAGAGGGTGTCCGTTGGACGTCTGCTTGACGCCGCCCCGCGGCGCTTTCGAATGGAGTCGAGAGCTCCCCCACGGCGCCTGCGCCGTCAGGGGGAGCACCCGCCGCCCGCAGCGCGGCCGCGCGGGAGATGGACGGGCATGAAGAGGCGCAAATGCGTGAGACGTCGAGCTCGGTCGGTTGCATGAGCGGCCGGCGCGAGGACGGCGGGGAGGGGGCCTTCAAAAGAAGGGCGCAAGGAGCGCGGCTGCGTTTCGGATGAGCGAGGTGAAGAGGAACTCTGATGACACTCGGGCCCGGCTCCTGAGCCTGCCGTGCGGATGCTGGGACAAGAGCGGCGATCTGACGGAACGCCGAGGCAAGACGAAGGCGCTCGGATGAAAGGGGGCAAAATAGAGAACGGGCGGCCGCAAAGGGCCGCCCGTTTCGTGAAGCTCGCTTCCTGTGAGCTTCTTAGGCCGCGTGAGCGGCGCCGGACTTGAGCTCGGCGAGAATGGCGTCGACGACCTTCTTGGCGTCGCCGAAGAGCATCGAGTTGTTCTCTTTGTAGAAGAGAGGGTTATCGATGCCCGCGTAACCGCTGCCCATCGAGCGCTTCATGACGATCGTCTGCTTCGCCTTCCAACACTCGAGCACGGGCATGCCGTAGATCGGGCTCGAAGGATCTTCGAGCGCCGCGGGGTTGACGATGTCGTTCGCGCCGATGACGAGCACGAGATCGGTCTCGGGGAAGTCGTGGTTGATTTCCTCCATCTCGAGCACGATGTCGTAGGGGACCTTGGCCTCGGCGAGGAGCACGTTCATGTGCCCGGGGAGACGACCGGCGACCGGGTGGATCGCAAAGCGGACCTCGGTGCCCTTCTCGCGGAGGGTCTTGACGATCTCGTAGAGGGGGTACTGCGCCTGGGCCACGGCCATACCGTAACCGGGGACGATGATGATGCTCGAAGCCTCGCGCAGGAGCTGAACCGCTTCCGGAATCGTGACGCTGGTCGCCTCACGCTGCTCGCCCGCCGCCGCCGGACCCGCCTTCGCCGTCTGGCCGAAGCTGCCGAAGATGACGTTGAAGAAGGAGCGGTTCATCGCCGCGCACATGATGTAGCTCAGGATCGCGCCGCTCGAACCGACGAGGGCGCCGGTGATGATGAGCAGGTCGTTCGAGAGCATGAAGCCCGCCGCCGACGCAGCCCAACCGGAGTAGCTGTTCAGCATGGAGACGACCACGGGCATGTCCGCGCCGCCGATGGCCATGACCATCAGGACGCCGAAGATCGACGCGATCGCGGTCATGATGCCGAGGCTCAGAAGCCCACCGTGGTCCGGCTGGCCGACGAACTCGTAGCCAAAGTAGGCGCTGACCAAGATCATGCCGATGTTCCACAGGTTGCGGCCGGGGAGCGCGAGCGCCTTGCTGCCGATCATCCCGCGGAGCTTTCCGAAGGCGACGACGGAGCCCGTGAACGTCACAGCGCCGATGAATACGCCGACGAACACCTCCACCTCGTGGATGGTGTGCTCGGCGCCGGTCAGAGCGTTGTTCGGATCGAGGTAGCTCGCGTAACCGACGAGCACCGCCGCGAGTCCGACGAAGCTGTGCAGGATGGCGACGAGCTCCGGCATGCTCGTCATCTCGACGCGCGCCGCGAGGATCGCGCCGATGACGGCGCCGATGCCGATCACGACCGCGAGCACGCCGTAACCAGTCACCTCCGGAGAGAGGGCTGTCACGAGGATGGCGATGGCCATACCGAGCATGCCGTAGGTGTTGCCGCGGCGCGCCGTCTCTTGGCGCGAGAGGCCCCCGAGGCTCAGGATGAAGAGGATGCCGCTCAGGAGATAAGCGATGGTGGTAATAGTGGCAGGCATTTTCGAAACTTCTCCGCTTCTTTTTGGCTCGTTCGCTTACTTCGAGAACATCTTCAGCATGCGCTGAGTGACGAGGAAGCCGCCGGCAATGTTGATGGTGGCGAAGAGGATGGCGATGGCGGCGAGGATGGTGACGGGGCTCTCGAGGGGACCCGAGACCTGCAGCATGCCGCCGATGATGATGATGCCGCTGATGGCGTTGGTGACGCTCATGAGCGGAGTGTGAAGAGCAGCCGTGACGTTCCAGACGACCTGGAAGCCGACGAAGCAGGCGAGGACAAACACCGTCAGGTGCGCCACGAAGGCCGGGGGAGCCACGGCTCCGAGGCCGAGCAGAGCGACAGCACCGGCCAAGAGCGCGAGCGTCGAACGACGGGCCGCGGCTTTCGCCTTTTCCTCAGGGGTCGGACCGACCGGCAGCGCAGGCCCTGCGTCCGTCTTCTTGACCTCGACGGGGTGCTGCGCGGGCGGCGGCGGCCAGGTGATGGCGCCTTCGTGGGTCACCAGAGCGCCGCGGATGACCTCGTCTTCGAGGTTCACGTTCCACTTCGTCGCGCCGCCGAGGTCGCTCAGGAAGTGCACCAGGTTCATGCCGTAGAGCTGGCTCGAGGTCGGCGCCATGCGGCTCGGCAGGTCGGTGTAACCGATGATGGTGACGCCGTTCTCGGTCACGATCGACTGACCGGGTACGGTCAGATCGGAGTTGCCCCCGGCTTCGGCGGCCAGGTCAACGATGACGCTGCCCGGCTTCATCACGTCGATCGCCTCCTTGAGGATCAGCTTCGGCGCAGGCCTGCCAGGAATGAGCGCGGTCGTGATGATGATGTCGACCTCGCGGGCCTGCTCCTTGAAGAGGGCCATTTCCGCGGCGATGAACGCGGGGCTCATCTCTTTGGCGTAACCGCCGACGCCGGTTCCATCCTCTTCGATCGAAATCTCGAGGAACTCAGCGCCCATCGACTTCACCTGGTCTTTGACGGCCGGCCGCGTGTCGAAAGAGCGCACGATGGCACCGAGGGAGCTCGCCGCGCCGATCGCCGCGAGACCCGCGACGCCTGCGCCGATCACCAGCACCTTGGCCGGGGGCACCTTACCGGCGGCCGTCATCTGGCCCGTGAAGAACCGGCCAAAACAGCCAGCCGCCTCAATCACCGCGCGGTAGCCGGCGATGTTCGCCATCGACGAGAGGGCGTCGAGCTTCTGAGCGCGGGAAATCCGCGGCACCATGTCCATGGCGAGCGTGGTCACGTTCTTCGCGCGGAGCAGCTCGAGCAGCTCGGGGTTCTTGGCCGGCCAGATGAAGGACATCAGCGTGCTGCCGGGGCGCAACAGCTCCACCTCGGCGAGCTCCGGCTGGTTCACCTTGAGCACGATGTCTGCCCCGGACCAGGCCTCGGCCTTGCTCGAAACGACCTGAGCTCCAGCTGCAGCATAAGCCTCATCCGTGATGCCGGCGCCCAGGCCAGCGCCACTTTCGACGGTCACACTGAAGCCGAGCTTCGTGATCAAACGGGAGACGGTGTCGGGAGTACCTGCGACGCGACGCTCATTTTGGCGCGCTTCGCGAACGATCGCGATCTTCATATCGGGTCCTTTTGGCTTCGGGACCGCGTGTACCAGGATCAGCGAGCTTTTGGGAGCCGCTTTTACTAACGGCTGCTCGTCACGAAATCCGCCTCGAGTGCAGCGGTCACGCGATTGCGCCCCCCGCTTTTGGAGCGATACAGGGCCAAATCCGCGGCGCGAACGAGCCTATCCAGCGATGCATCGTGCCAAGAACAGGCGACGCCGAGGCTGAGCGTGACCGTCAGCCGCGCCTTTCCGCAGACGATGGGCTCCGTCTCCACGGCCTGACGGATTCGCTCAGCCACGGCAATTCCGCCTTCCTCGCCGCAGCCGGCGAGCACCACGAGGAATTCCTCGCCGCCGTAGCGTCCCGCGCGGTCGTAACTCCGGAGACACTTCTGGACCCGGTGGGCGACTTCACGGAGCACGTCGTCGCCGACCCCGTGCCCGAAGTTGTCGTTGATGGCCTTGAAGTTGTCGACATCGCCGAGCACCACACTGACCGGCTCCTCCGTGCGCGCCGCCCGGAAAAGCTCCCGGCGCAGCTCATCGAGGATCGCGCGGCGATTCCAAATGCCCGTGAGCGCATCGTGAGCCGCTTCATGGGCGAGGCGCTCTCGGGCGGCGGTGAGGGCGCGCTCGAGCTCGATGATGCGCCGGCCCGCGTTCAGTCGAACCTGGAGTTCCTTCGGATTGCAGGGCTTCTTGACATAGTCGTCGGCTCCCGCTTCGAGCCCGACGATCGCATCTTCGGCGTCGCCTTTCCCCGTGAGCAAGATGAGATAGACGTAGCGGCCGTGGGGGTTTTCGCGCACCCGGCGGCAAACATCGAGCCCCGAGATGCCCGGCATGAGCCAGTCGAGCACCACAAGCTGAATCGACGGATCGCCCTCGAGGAGCGCAAGACACTCCTCGCCGCTCGACGCCGTGATGACCTCGTAGCCCCACTCCCGAACCCAATTGTCGAGGAGCGCCCGGCCGACCGTTTCGTCGTCAACGATCAGAACCTTCACTGCCGCCTCTCCCGCCGCGCTGCCATCGAGGGAAGGAGGTTCGGCAAGGCGCATCGGCTTTCCAATCGTGGTCATCTCTCTGCCCGCGAGCCCGCCGCGAGCGCTGCCCGTCCCAGTCGCGAACGTTCAGCGTCGAGATCAACGACCGAACGGCCAGCTCCCCTAAGACAGAAGTGTACCGAAAAACGATGAGATAGGCTCCCGCCGCGGGGGCACGCGCCCGGGGCACGCGCCGACTTCACATTGTGAAGGCCCCCTCCCGCCGCGGGCGCCCGGCGGCCCCCAAAGCCCCGGGGCCGCCCCAGGCCACCCACCACTCACGGCAACTCCCCCCGACCCCGCCGGGCGCCCTGGCGGCGGTGCTCCCCCTGGGGGCGCAGGCGCCCCGGGGGAGCCTTCGAAACGTGGAGCCAGCTGCCTCGGGGCACCCTCGAAGTCCCCCGGCAAGCCGCCGGCTGCCTCCAGACACCCCCACTGCGCCCTCGCTGGCACCTAAAACTGCCTCCTGAACCGGGCGCTATACTCGGCAATCGGTCAGCTGCCTCCCCAGCACACCGCAGCGGGGCCTTGCCCAATAAACCCCTCCAGACCCCGACTATCCGGGCAAGACATTTCTGGTCCCAAATCCCCGGGCATGCCACTTCAACCGTTCGATCAGGCTGACCAGGTTGCTGTGGCCATGGCTACTCAGGGCGTGAACAAGGACTCCGTGCTCAAGTCGAAGGCGGACTTCCACGGCGAGATGAAGAGGCTCATGGCCAGGGAGGGAGTCGTTCTCGGTTTGGGGAATGATGTCTTGCCATTCTCCGAGCGTGCCAGCCGCCCATCGGCTGACCCCGCGAAGAAGATCTTTAGTTGGCGGCAAGGAGCATCCCTTCTCCTTTTTCGTCCGAGGGAGCACTTTCGGCGCGCCGGACCGTATTCCATGAGATGTCCAGGCGTTCGGCCAGCCGCCTCCGAGGGCTCCGCGCTCCCTCTGCGGCCGTTTTCGCCGCGCTCCGCGCTCATGAAGCGAGGTCCGGCGCGCCTCCGCCCGCGCTGGCCTCTCCAATTTCACCCCATTTTTCCGCCAATTACGGCCAGCGCGGGCTCCCCGCCCGCTCCCCCGTTCTGGGCCTTTTCGCCCCCTTCATTGTAGGTTCCTGATAGTGTCGCCCCTCGAATCCGCCGAATCCCCCTTAGGGGAACCAGCGCGCGATCGCGGGCGGCTCTTTGTCCGCATCCTGTGCGTTTTGTTCGCCTTCATCGGCGCAATTCCACTGGCAGCGGGAGCGGTCCTCCAAAATCGCGCCGCCCTCGACTGGGCTGAACAGAAATCCAAAGAGCTCCTCAACGAGACGCTCGGCCTCGAGGCGGCGTTCGACGTCGGCTTCCAAGCGATCCCTCTCGCCCTCACGCTCGAGAACGTCGCCGTCCGCGGCACCGATTCCGAGGAGCCGGCGCTGTTCGTGGAAGAAGCCAAGGTCAGTCCACGTCTCCTCTCACTCCTCGCAGGACGCCTCGACGTCGGCGACATCGAGATCGGTCCGAGCCGCGTCCGACTCGTCATCGAAGAGGGCAAGATCAAAAACGTTCCCCTGCGCCTCCCGGAGCCCTCAGGGAAACCGCTCACCCTCGATCACTCTCCCTTCCGCAGCCTGGCCCTGACGAGCGCGCGCATCGACCTCCGCGTCGACGGCACCCACCTCAAGACCGAGGACATCGACATCGATGTGCTCGCGGAGCCTGGACTCGAGTTCAACGTCTCCGTGAAGCTCGCGAGCGCCGAGCTCCAAACTCAGAGCAAACAAGACGACGAACTTCAGACGCACACCGACCGCATCTGTGACCTTGAGCTCCGCGCCCGCGCCTCTCCTACCTCGCTCACCATCAAGCGCCTGAACCTCGACACGGCTCTCGAGCTCCCGAGCAGCGGCGGCGTTCGCCCCCTCTGCGAGAGAAACGGCCCCGAGCGGGGCTCGCTCCGCCTGTCCCAGGTCGAGGCCAAGCTCAAAGACGGGAAACTCGGCTCCGTCGGCGGCAGCGCGCGCCTCGGGCTCCCGCTCGAGGTCCTGCGCCGCTTCGTCCAACTGCCCGACACAAAAGGCACCGTTCGGCTCCGCGTGAGCGGGCTCTACCGCCCGGAGATGAAGCTGCCCGAAGTCACCGGAGAGCTCTCGGGCGAGTCCGGCCACATCGGCAAGTACAAGCTGGGCGAGTCCTTCCACGCTGATTTCCGCCTCGCCGGCGAGACCATCCGCGTGCCCCGCCTGGAAGCTGCTTGGGGAAACGGCAACACAGTCCTGACGGGCATCGAGATCGCCCCCTTCTCCGAGAAGAAGACCTTCCGCATGGCGGAGATGCGCTCACATGACGTCGACTTCCCGGGAGTGATGCGCGACGTCGGCGTCACCGACCACACCATCGTCGACTGGCACTACGACGAGGTCATCGTGACCAACCTGGCGGGCACCATGGTCCCCTTCGCCATGGACGCGGCGCTCCGCGCTCAGACCTCGAAGTTCGTGGTCTGGAACAAGGGATACGACCACCCCGAGAAGAAGCGGATGATCGGCGTGCCCTTGGCGCACCTGAACGGTCGCTTCCGCGTCAGTCCCGAGTCTCTCGACTTTTACTCGGTGATGACGACCTTCGGCTCGAGCCGAATCCCGGTCGAGCTCGTCAGCATCTCCTTCAACAGCGGCGGCCCCATCGACATCCGCCTCGCCAAAGACTCAGTCATCGAGCTCGCCGATGTCGGCCCCATCGCAAATCTCGAAGTCGCCGGCCGAACGCACCTCGACGTGCGCATGCAAGGACCGATGAACGACCCGTTCCTCGACGGCGCGATCTCCGTCGAAGGACTCAGACTCGACCGCTACGAGCTCGGAAATCTCGAAGAGGCCCAAGTCCACTTCGAGCCCCTCTCGGTCACCTTCTCGAAGGCAGTCCTCTCCAAGAAACGCAATCGCTTCTCGGTTCCGGTCGCCGCCCTCAAGTTCGACGGACCTTCGCCCCTCGAGCTCAACCTGCGCATGAGCTCAGAGAGACTCGAGCTCACCGAGTTCCTGGAAACGCTCCACTTCGACGAAGACCCGCGTTTTTCGGACCTCGGCGGCCGTGGCCAAATCTCCGCCAAGATCCGCTACCTCCTCGGAGGTCCCGAAGATCAATGTGACGGCGGGCGGCTCCGCATCGACGGCAACCTGAACTTCACCGAGTTCAACTATTCCGGCGAGACCTTCTCGCCGGCTGAAGGCGAGTTCCACCTCGATTGGTTCGACATCATGGCCGGCACCCGCGGCATGCGTCTGTCGATCCCGTCGGTACGCCTCTCCAAAGGCAGCGGCGCCGCCTATGGGAGCGCAGAAGTGCTCCCTGAAGGGGTTTTGCACGGGAAGCTCATCACCACCAAACTTCCGCTCGGACGCGTCGACGCTCTCAAGCCCTGGCTCGCCGAGGCCGACGGCTACGTGTCCGGCTCAGCCAACCTGAGCGGCCGGATCGACGCCCTGGCCGTCTCCGCCAAGGTGAACGTGAGTGAGATTCGGCTCGGCAAGAAGACTCTGCCGACTTCGGCGCTCGAGGTCTCGTTCATTCCCCGTGAGATCCCTCTCAAGCCCTCCGGCGTGCGCTCCGGCTGTGGGCGCGTCGTCACGCTCCCCTATACCCAGGCCGACTATGACCGGGACGAGAGTGATGGCGCGATCATCGCGCGTGGCAAGCTCTTCGGAGACCAGGTGCAGATCGCTGAGCTTGGCATGAGCCGACAACGTGACCGTCGCCTGCGTGGGAACGTGAAGCTGGAGCGACTCGACCTCGGCGCCCTCGCCGTGCTCGGCGCGGGCGCCCTCGTCCCTGCGAGCCTCAAGGGCTACGCGAGTGGCGCTCTCTCCCTCGAAAATTTCCGCGCCCAGAGCCCCTTTGACTCGACGGCGTCCTTCTCCCTCGCCGCGCTCCACGTCGAAGCGAGCGGCTACGTGCTCGAGACACCAAGCCGTGGCGCACGCTTTCATATCCGCGACGGCAGCGTCGGCTCCGAGAACTTCCAGCTCGCGCTCCGAACCCCCAAGGGTCAGAGCGCGCTCTTCGATCTCGACTTGAATTTGAATCGAAAGCTCGAAGTCGACGCGCATCTCACGATGCACGAAACGCCCCTCGCCGCGCTCACCTCCCCCTTCGACGACATCCAAGACGCAGGCGGGACCGTGTCCCTGCGCGTCGACGTCGACGGCACTCTGCTCGCCCCCCGCTACAAAGGGTACGCCGCGATCGAGAAGGGTAAGATCCAGCTCCGCGAGCTCAAGTCGCCTATCACCGACCTTGAGCTCCGCATCGATGCCAGTGAACGCGGCGTCCAAGTCTCCAAAGGGCGCGCGTCTCTCGGCGGCGGAACCCTCAATCTGACAGGAAGCGCGCCCATCACTCCGGCCGGCCTCGGGCGCATCTCCTTGGCCTTGCGGGGCCGCGAGATCGCGCTCCCTCTCGCGGAAGGGGTTCGCCTCAAACTCGATACAGATCTCGAACTCGCCGTCCCCGCGCGCCCGAGTGAAGCTCTGCCACGCGTGACAGGGCGCGTCACTCTCGATAGCGCCAGCTATGACCGCATGATGAGCATGACGGCGGACCTCGCTTCGCTCACCGCTCGCGGCAAGAAGTCAGAGGTCGCGGCGGTCGATCTCGAGGAAGACAAGATCGAGTTCGACGTGGTCGTGGTCGGTCGCCGCCCCATTGTCGTCAAAAATGACCTACTCCAGGCGGAGCTCTCCATCGATCCCCAAGGCGTTCACATTACCGGGACAAACCAAAACTTCGGCGCCGTCGGTAACGTCGAAGTCGAGAGCGGCGGAAAGATTTTCTTCCGCAGCAGTAAATTCGAGATCCAAAGGGGCAGCGTCCGCTTCAACGATCCGACGCGCCTGAGCCCGGACGTGGAAGTCCACGCCTCGACGGACTTCCGCCGCAGCTACGCAGCGGACTCTCTCGGCTCCACTACGCGCAACCAAGCGGGCTCCGGCACAGGAACGTTCCGCATCTACCTCAACGCCGCCGGCCCCCCCGACGATCTGCGCGTCGACCTCACGAGTGACCCGCCCCTCGGCCAAGACGACATCTTCCTCCTGCTCACCGTCGGCTTGACCCAAGCAGAACTTGCCCGCACGCAGAGCGCCGGCGTCGGGAGCTCGGTCGCCCTCGAAGCCCTCGGGAGCCTCTCGGGTGCGGAGAGCGCTGTGACCAACGTCGTCCAGGTGGACGAGTTCCGCTTTGGCAGCACCTACTCCCTGCGCACCGGACGCACCGAACCCACCGTCACCATCGGCAAAGCGCTCAGTGAGCGCGTGCGCGCGAGCGTCACCACCGCCATCAGCGACTCGAACGAAGTCCGCTCCGATGTCGAGTTCCGCGCCAACTCCCGCGTCAGCTTCCAAGGCAGTTACGACAACTCCCAGCGCTCCGGTGGTCCCTCCGTCGGCAATGTTGGCGGTGACATTCGCTTCCGGCTCGAGTTCGACTGAGGCCCGGGGCGCGTTTTGAGAACCGGGGAGAGGCGCGCTAGAAGGTCCCCGTGAGCTCCAAGAACCTGATCCAGCTCCTGTTCGTGGCCATCGCGTCGCTCTTCGCTTACGCGTTCGTCGCGATGGCGAAAGACGGGGAGAGCCGCCGCGCCTGCTCGGCGCTCTGTTCGGTGCGTCCCTTCTATGCGGCAAAGGAGCGCCGTGCGCCGGACTTCGAGCTCCCAAACCTGAAAGGTGAAAAGGTTCGACTGAGCTCGTTCCGCGGCAAGGTTGTGCTCCTGAACTTCTGGAGCAAGACCTGCCCGCCCTGTCTCGAGGAGATGCCGTCACTCGCGGAGCTCGCTCACAAGCTCGCGATCCGTCCCAAGAAGGACATCGTCCTGCTCACCATCAACACAGACGAGTCCGCCGAAGACGCTCGCCAGGTGCTCGCTTCGCTCTTCACGGAGACGAACCCCTTTGAGGTCCTGATCGACCCGGACGGGCAGATGACGAGCGAGAAGTTCGGAACGAAGCTCTACCCCGAGACCTGGTACATCGATCCTGAGGGCGTCATCCGCGCCCGCGTCGACGGCGCGCGCAACTGGGCCGCGTCGGACCTGCTTCAGCTCGCTGAGTCCCTCCACTCACCGCTCAGCTGTCCTGTCGTCTTCCGCGGCGGAAAGCCGGACGGCGAATACGGCGGGCTCTGCGGCGAGATCGCGGCGCACTGAGCTCGGAGCGGAGCCGAGTCCGTCGCATGCGAGCGGCAACCATTCGCGCAGCGGCGCCGACCTACACTGCCGTCTATGCGCTGAGCGACGGGAGCGGGATCTCAAGCGCGCGGACGAAACGCTCAGCGGGAGTTCCCTCGCTCTTTTCGAAGAGCGCAAGGGCCCGATCGGCGGGGTGCTCACCGCGCTCGAGGAGCGCCTCGAGCGGCTCGAGGTACACGGTCTCATCCCGACCATCAGCGCGCGTGCGCGCGCGTCGCGTAAGTCCTGCGCGCGCAAGCTCACAGATCTTTCGCGCCGCAGCGAAGTTCTCGAGGCCTCCGAAGGGCCGCGCCTGTGCTCGAAGGCCCGCGGTGACGAGCTCAGGGCGCGCGGCCATGATCTCTTCATAGGAGAAGGATTCGACGAAAGAGAGCGCCTCGGAGCGCGCCTGGTCGTCGTAAAGGAGGCCCGTCCAGAGCGCGACCATCGCGAGCGCAAGCTCAGGCGATTGTGAGTCGGCGGAGCGCACCTCGATCGTGTTCTTCAGGCGCACCTCGGGGAACAGCGTCGTCAGGTGAAGCTTGAAGTCAGCGACCGTCGCGCGGTGTCCCTCGAAGCCGTTCTGGAGAAAATCTCGGAAGGTCTGGCCGGTATTTTCGACCACTTTTCCGTCCCGCCACAGAAGGAACATTCCCGAGTCGAGGGCCCACTCGGCGTAGTCCCTATAACTCAGCTCATCGAGGGGCTTTCTCCAAAGCGGCTCGATGAGTCCACTGCGCGAGGGATCCATGTGCAGCCAGACGTCTCCGCGCTCGGAGAGTCGCCCGCTCGGAGCCCCCTCTTTGAAGGGAGAGTTCGCGAACATCGCGTGGACGAGCGGGGAGAGTCGAAGGCCCAGCGCGACCTTCAACATGCCGTCTCGCTCGCTCGAGCGGTCGAAGTTCGCTTGGACCGTGGCGGTCCGCTGCATCATGTCGTGCGCCCGCACGCCGCGCGTCGGTAGATAGCGGCGCATGATCGGGTAGCGCAACTTCGGGACCCAGGGCAGCTCCTCGAGCCGCGCGCTCGGGTGGAATCCTGTCGCGAGCCAGACGATGTCGAGGGACTCGGAGATCGGGCGGATCTCCCCGAGGTGATTGGCCTGCTCCCGAGCGACGGCGTGGACGTCCGGCTGGGGCGCGCCAGACAGCTCAAACTGAGCTCCGGGTTCGAGGGTCACGCTCGCGTTATCTCGGGTGAGCCCGAGCACCGGACCACCTTCTTGCTCGCGAATAGCGCTCCACCCAAAGCGCTCATGGAGCGAAGCCATGACCTTACACACGCCAAACTCTTGGCCATACCCGAGGGGCTCGAGTGTGCTCCGCCGGACGCCGATCTTCTCACTCTCGGCGCCGATCAGCGCACTCCCATCAGGCCGCTCGGACCCGTAGAAGGACTCGACGAGCGCCTCAAAATCAGCGGGCTCACTCCCCGCACCATCATAAACGGAGGTCATGTATCGATCCTCACTTCATGTCCCAGCGCGACAAACATGCCAGTTCTTTTTGCCGCGGCGGATCAAGAGAAGCCTTCCAAAGAGCAGGTCCGCCTCGGTCACACGCCGAGCCACATCACATTTGTCGCCATTCAAAAGGACAGCAGAAGCCTCCAAGAACTGACGCGCCTCGCGCTTGCTCTTGGCAGCGCCCGCGTCGACCAGGAGCTGAGCCAGCTCGAGCCCTTCCCCTCCGAGGCGCTCCCGAGAGAGCTCATAGCTCGGCGCCCCCGCGAAGGCCTCGTAGAGAAGCCGTTCGTTCAGAGACCTAACATCTCCTGAGAAGAGCGCCGCGGTCGCCGCCTCCGCCTCCTTGAGACCCTCCTCACCGTGCAGGAGTCGTGTCAGTTCTTCGGCGAGGGCACGCTGCGCCGTGCGCGCCTCCGGCCGAGCTTCGTGATCGGCCGCAATCTGGCGCAGCTCTGCGACCGGGCGCAAAGAGAACACGTTCAGAAACCGATCGACGTCAGCGTCCGCCGCGTTCATCCAGAACTGATAAAAGGCGTAAGGGTTCGTCCGCTCTCGAGTCAGCCAAATCGCTCCCGACTCTGTCTTGCCGAACTTCCCGCCGTCGCTCTTCGTGAGCAGCGGTGTCGTCAAGCCAAAGACCTCGAGCTGGTGCAGCCGGCGCGCGAGGTCAACGCCGAGCGTGATATTGCCCCATTGATCGGAGCCCCCCACCTGCAACGTGATCCCTCGCTCCTTCGCGAGATACGCGTAGTCGTAGGACTGCAGGATCATGTAGCTGAACTCGGTGTAGCTGATGCCGTGGTCGCGCCCTTCGAGCCGCGTCCGCACCGAGTCCTTCTGGATCATCATGTTCACCGAGAAGTGCTTCCCGACGTCCCGCAGCACCTCGAGATAAGACAGCTTCCCGAGCCAATCGGCATTGTTCACGATCTCCGCGCCCGAGGGCCCGTCGAAGTCGAGCACCGTCTCGAAGATGCGCCGCTGTCCGCGAACATTCGCCTCAATCTCCTCCCGACTGAGCAAGCTGCGCTCGGAATCTTTTCCGCTCGGGTCGCCGATGAGCCCGGTGCCGCCGCCCATCAGCACGATGGGCTTATGCCCGTGCAGCTGGAATCGCTTGAGCAGGAGCAGCGTGACCAAGTTCCCGATCGTGAGCGAGTCACGCGTCGGATCGAAGCCGCCGTAAACGAGGCGAGGCGCGCGGAGGTGCTCCGAGAGGAGCTCCGGGGCCGTCGACTGATGGATCAATCCGCGGGCGGAGAGGTCTTCGAGAATGGGCGCCTGAGCCAGGTCGACAGTCATGGGGACGTTCCCGGTCCTAGCGAAGTTTCAGCTCGGAGTGGAGTCCAGATATTCCCCGGGAAATGGCTGAGGAGGCCGGAAGCTCCCGGCCTCCCCTGAGGGCCACCTAGCGCGCGATATGGTCGAAAGACCCGATGCAGAAGCGAGCGTCAGGAACCTCGCCCACGACCTCGACTTGGAGCGACACGAAGGTCGGCAACCGCGACGGGTTGCCCGAGCAGACCTGGAACTCGTCAAAGAAGAAGGGGGCCGTCCCTGAGAGGACGCGCTCTGACATCGTCCTTTGCACGCAATAGACATTTCCGTCGGCGTCGATCAGGCTGACCTCAAAGGGCAGCTCCGCCTGGGCGACGTTCTCCATCAAGAAGGAGAAGCCCTCGTTAGCGCCCGGGCCATAAGACTCGCGATCCCCCAGCATCGTCTCGGCCAGCGCGAATCCGAATCCCGCGCGTTCCCGCGCACCCAGGCTGCCCGATGTGATGCAGAAAGGTTCGTCCCCTTCAGCAAGATTTGTCGCGATCGCTTGGGTACTGGGGGCGGTAGAGAACCAATAACCGTACCAGGTACCGTCGTCGTAATAGGGTCGAATCTCGGGACCTGCGTCGCTGCCGCCAGCGCCAGGAGAGGGCTCTCCTCCGAGCCCTCCCGTCGCCTCGGCTCCACCGCTCGCCGAGGGAGAGCCACCCGCACCCGATTCACTCCCGCCGACCGACACGGTCCCGCCAGAGCCAGGCTCTCCGCCTCCGCTTCCCATGGGCGGCTCCGTGGGCTCTCCAGTGAAGACCGAATAGATGCTGAACTTCGTCGTTCCGAACTTCACGTCCGGCAAGTTGTTCGTGACAAGTGCAATCTGTTCCCAGGTTTGATCTTCGGGATCGTCGAGCCGATACACGCTCGCAGACTTCGCATTGGTGTTCGCTACCATCTCGATCTCGATGGGGACCGCAAAGGTCTGTCCGTGAGGTTCGAAGGCAGCGGGGCGCGAGACGCGCGTGAGACCGGGTGCGATCGTGGGGAGCTCGGAGATCGCCTTATCTCCGAGATTTGAAATTGTGAGCGCGGTCGGCTTCGGGAGCGCGTTCTTCGGAACGGTCACGGTGATACCCCGAATGCGAAGGGTTCCGCCGTCCGGGCCGATCGATCGAGTCAAGCTATCAGGCAGCTGACCACCGCCCGAGCCACCCTCTCCCCCCATGCCGTCTTTGTCTTCGATTTGATCGGAGCCACAGGCGACGAAGCCCAAGGCTACCGTGAGCAAGATCATATTCTTAAGCGACGCCACAATGGGGTCAGTATGGACCAGTGACTCTCCTGGTCAACAACCGCCGAGCCTTCCCGGCACCGAGCCGTCGCAAGAGGACCTCAAGCGCGAGCACGATGGCAGCCCCACTGAGTAACCAGTCACGGAGCGCCACCCGGGTTTTCCCTTGTGAACTCGGCAGTTCGAGCAGTCCACTCACATTGAGATCGGTCTCGGTGGAAATTCCCGAATGGGAGCGGCCTCGGCCGAGATCGACATACTCCTCGGGATAGGGTCGCAATGCTGCCTGGAAGCTCCGCGCAGAGCGACTCTTCTTCTGGCTCAAGTGGGTCGCGCGCACAAAGAAGGAGCCAAAATCGGGGAGCGGTACGCGCGCCTCGTAGTGCCCAGGCCCCTTGAGCTCGAAAGGTGCGGTAACGCTCTCCCCCAAAGCCGCTTGTTTCGCGTCAGCGCGGAAAACAGAGAGGCGCGAGGTGATAGAATTATCGAAGCCCTCCTCGTCCTGGGCATCGAAGCGGGCAACGAGGTCATCGTCCTCGAAGCGGAGCTCAAGAGGCCAGAGATCGGAAGAGTCGGAGCGCTGATGAGCTCGGATGAGCTGACCCATGAACTTCGGAAAGCCCGCCCAGCGCATGAAATCGCTCCCCCAGCCACCTTTGAAGTCGCTCGCCCAGACCAAAGTATGTCCGAGCCCGACGGGCATCACAGCGAGGAGCGGCTGCCCCGTATCCACGCCAAGTAAGACGCGCGCCGGGAAAGACCGAGGCCTCATCGATTCAATACCTCGGAGCAAAGGCGCACGAGAGACGCCTGTCCCCTTGAGGAAGGGGGCCTCTTCGAAGACCGAGATCGAGAAGCGCTCTGGCTTCACTTCTTCCTGCATCGTGAGCTCCGCCTCGCGCACGAAGATGCGCGGCAAGAGGGCCGCGTCCGAAACCGCGTGATACCGCCCGCCTCCCGCCTCAGCGATCGTTCGCAGCAGGGCTTCGTTCACTCCAGGTCCGAGGCCGACACTCGTCACCGTGATGCCGTCGGCGAAGGCGGCGCTCGCCACATCATAAATCCCGTCTGTATCTGCGTTGCCGTCCGTGAGCAGCACGATGTGCTTCTTGCGAGCGCGAGCCCGGAGCAGATCTTGGTAAGCCATGTCGAGGGTCGAGAGGATCTCGGTTCCGCCGCCGGCTTGGATGCGCGCGATGCTCGCGTCCATGCTCGCTCGCAGGCGCGCCGGCTGCATCGGCACAGCCCGCGAGGGCCGGCTGTCGAAGGCGATCACTTCCAAGAGATCGGTCGGCTCGAGGGTTCCGAGGGTGGCTCGACAGGCGGCCTTCGCCATCTCGAGGGGCCCGCCGCTCATCGAACCGGAGCGATCGATGGCGAGCACCATCGCCACGCCCGCTGTCCTCTCTTCGTCTGTCCCCTCCGCCCGCAAGGGCAGAATGTTCTCGAGAGGGCTCCCCCGCATCCCGGCGCGGCCCCGCGGCCCGCTCGTGACCAGAAGCCCCCCTCCGCCCCGCACCATCTCCTCGAGAGCTCGCGCGGTCCGGGAAGAGAGACTGCCTCTCGGCAGATCCGAGAGAATGACAAACGCGTACTTCTCGAGGTCCTCTGGGCTCTCGGGCACATCGCGCGCACTTCGCACGTCGACTTCAAAGGACTGGGCCTCGATCGCGCGCTTCAGCGCGTCCGCCTCCTTCAGACCTGAGTCGACCAAGAGGACGGACGGCGGGCCCAAAATGGGCACCACGATTTGCGCTCGGTCGTTCTGCTCAAAGCGGTCCGGCGTTTCAGGGACCCAGCGCGCTTCAATCTCGAGCTCGCCTTGGGTCTCCGCCTTGAGCGAGAACACTTCACTGATCTCTCCTTCGGAGAGTTCGAGGTCCCGCTCGAAGGTCTGCTCCTTGTCGTCTCCCGACGTTGCGCGAAGAAGAAGGCGTCCACGAACCTTTCCCGTCGCGCTGAGGCGCACGGCGCAATCGAAGCTCTCTTTTATGCGCACCTGTTCCGGCAGAGTGAAGCCGGCCACTCCGGCGTCGACGTCACCGCTCTCCTCCAGCGGGACCCAAGCGACGCGAGGAGCGCGCGAGCCCCCAGCTGTGCGCCCTCCCAACAGCGCCGCGGAGGCGTCACCCCGCGTCACCTGCCCGTCGCTCACGATCGCGATGCGCGGCTCACAGTCCGGACTCTGGACGCCCGCGGCCACCTCAAGCGCGCTCGCAAGATGAGTCGCGGTCGCGCCCACACGCGCCCGCGCCTGGGAAAGGTCAAGATGACCTCCCAAGAGCTCCGCGCTCACGTCTTCCGCGCGCTCACCGAACACCACCCACTGCACAATGTCCCGGTCGCGCTTGTTCTCCTGGAGCTCTTGGGCGAGCGCCTTTCCCTTGTCGAAAGAGCCCGCGTCCATCGAGTCGCTCACGTCCGTGAGAACGCTCACACAAACTCGGTCACTCGGACGAAGGACGGAGCTTTCCGCGCCAGCCAAGCACAAGAGACCGATCAACAGCGCCCTCTGCGCCAACGAGCCAAAGCGCGCTGCCCGAGAGATCCAAGCGCGCGACAAGAAGGTCAGGGCGACCGCAGGCACGATGGCCAAGAGCGCCCACAAGAACATCGGCTCTTCGAAGGTCCACTCGAGCCCGGCCCAGGTCAGTTCGAGAGGCGCTCTCACGCGGTCCACCTCCGATGAAAGGACGCGAACTCGAACAAGGCGAGGGCCAGGGCAAGCGCGATCCAGACGCGATATCCGTGTTCGCTCGCCGGCGACTCGACCCGGGCGAGCTCCTCGGCCTTCGGAGGCGCATCAGGCGGCTTAGACCCCTGACGCAAGGACGTAACCTCGTCGCTTCCGCTCAAGCTCACCGCGATCAACGCGAGGGAGCGCCCGCTCTGTTCGACTTGATAGAGGCCCGCCTCTTCGAGCTCGACGCGAAGTTCCCCCGACGCTAGCGTTACAGAACGCTCCTCAGACGAATTCGCTCCTCGGAGCGGCCCACGCAGCGTGACCACTCCAGGGCCCGCCTCTGGCAGAGCGAGACGAAGGGGCTGTCCGGGAGCCACGGCTGGCACGAAGCCTTCGTCGTCGGGTCCGAAGAGCTCCTCGAAGGCTCCTCGCACGAAGAGCGGAAACGCCGGACGCAGGACAAAATCACTGTCCTCAGGCGCGAACCCGAGGGCCAAAAAGCGCCCTTCCGGCCTCTCCCCCAAGACAAGAATCGGGTTGTCGCCGCTCCGCGCGAGCACCCGGTCGGAGGCTCCCGGGATCAGGCTCACGCCTTTGAGCGCAAGGGTCTCGTAGGGGTCGAAGAACCGGAACAGACGCGAGTCCCGAGCGAACTCATCAAATCCAAACATCTTGAGGGATGTGCCGGTTAGAACAGGAAGGTTCGGCCCGCTCGCGCCGAGATAGAGAGCGAAGCCAGTCTCCCGGATGCGCATCGGCGCCTCTCCCGAGAAGACAGTGAGATCGTAGAGGACGGGATTTTCGGACGCGTCCCGGGGCGGATAGGCCTCCGCCGAGAGGTGCGTGATGTGGGACCGGGCGACAGAAAGGAGCGCCGCGTCGAGGTAGAGACTCTCAGGGCCGACGCACAAGATCTTGTAGAGGCGCTCTTCTGCGAGCACGGCGAAGGCCTCGTTATCAGCGAGGAAGGTCTCGCTGCCCGTGAGCAGGCGCGCTTCGAGGCGGAGGGGGCCCGGCGCTCCCGTCAGGTGGCGCAGCTCGCCGCGATAGGTCTGGCGCGGCGTGAGCCGCAGCTCCTGCGCCTCGAGGACACCCGCAGCGCGGCCCTTTTCGTCCAAACGCTCGAGCTCAACGAGCACTCGCGCCTCAGATTCTCCCGAATAAACAAGCTCAAAGGTGACTTCGAACTGCCCTGCTCCTCCCCGGACCCTCCGCGCGGCAAAGGAACGGACGCTGAGGTTCGGCGAGTTCGCGCTGGAGGGAAGAGCATCGACGACGACCTCGTTGCCCCTCTCGGAGGGGAGGCGGTCGGGATCTTCTGTGAGAACGACGACCCGCTTTTCTCCGGGAGAGGCGATCGCGGCCGCGAGCGCAAGTGCTCGCTCGGGACTCGCGTTCGTCTTCTTGGGCCGGAGCCCTTCGATGATGCGGCGGGCCAAGAGGAAGTCCGTGGTCCGACCCAGGACAACCTTGGGCGTAGCGGACATCTCGATCACGACCGCGGCGTCCGAGGGGCCCAGACTCTCGAGCCAAGCAGCTGCGCGGTGTTTCACCTGGTCGAGCACGATGGCCTCGCTCCCGGGCTCGACCAAAACACCGGTCCTTGCGCTCGTGTCGATCACCAGCACAAGAGTCTCATCGCTCGGATCCCAACGCCGCGCACACTCGCGAAGCCCGCAGCCGAGCAACGCCAAGAGCAGGAGCTGCAAAAGGAGCGACCCGGGACGGCGGAGCCGCCCGCCGAGCGCCTCGCGCCTGGTGACGCGGTCGTCGGCGAGAAATAGTCCAAGGAACGGCACCTCAAGACGTGGCCGCTGCTCTCGGATCAGATAGAGAATCGTGAGGGCCGCCGCTACGGCGCCCCAGATCCCGACAAGCCAGGCAAAGCTCGGGGTCACCGCTGGAGCACCCCCGCGGACTCAAGAGTCCTCAAGATACCGGGCACACTCTCCCGGACGCTCACCCGCGCATAGCGCACACCGCGCGCGCGCATCCTGCGCGCGCGCTCCTGTCTCCGAGCCTCCGCCTTCTCGCGGAGGGCCGCGAGCTCCCCCGGGGTGAGCAAGAAGCCCCGTTCCTCCCGCGTCTCCACATCGACAAGCACCACCTCGCCCGACGCGTCCGGCTTGAGATCGCCGGCGTCCTCGAGCTCGATCAAAATCGGCTCGAAGCGCGCGCCGACGAGCACGTCGACGGCCCGTTCGATTCCTCTCGGATCGTATCCATCCGTGATGAGCACAGCGAGGGAGCGGCGACGACTTCGCTCAGCAACTCGCGAGAGAGCGCGCGCGAGCTCGGTAGGGCCGTTCGGCGTCAGAGCATCGAGGAACGCAAGCACCGCTGCGTAACGACCGCGACCTCGGAGCGGCGGGAGCGTGGCGACGCGATCTGCAAAGAGCCCATGCACGCTCACCGAGTCGAGACCCGAAAGCCCCAAGTAAGCGAGGGCCAGAGCCAGTCGGCGCGCCGCAAAGAACTTCGCTCCGTCGCCGAAGCCGATCGAAGCCGAACAATCGAGGAGCAAGCTGATGCTCAGGTCCTGTTGTTCTTCGAACTGGCGGATGAAGAGCTTTCGATGGGCACGGTAGGCGTTCCAGTCGAGGGCGCGGATGTCGTCGCCCGGCACGTAAGGTCGGTGGTCGGCGAACTCGAGACCGCCGCCGAGGCGGCTACTGCGCTGTTCGCCGGGCGCTCCTCCCGCGAGCCGCCGCCGCGCGACGACGGAGAACGCGGTGAGCTCCGAGAGCAACCCTTCATGCCACACAGCTTGACTCACAGCTCACTCCTGAGTGCCGAAGCCCACTGACGGTATTGGTCGTGGGATGTGGGTCCCTGGCGCACCGATTGTCCGCATCCAGACCCACCTGTACCATGGCAGAATGGTGAGGGAACTCGGCGTCGGTCTCGCGATTCTATTGGCTTGGCTCTCCGGTTGCTCTTCGGGCTCAGAGACGGACGCGAGCGATGAAGGGACCGGCGGACGCCGAGCGGGCACAGGAGGCGCGCGCTCCGGAAGCGGTGACGATCGCTCGGGCGACGGTGGGGCGCGCGCCGGGAGCGGTGGACGAGGGAGCGGCTCCGCAAATGGCTCCACGGGAGGAAACGGAGGGGGCGGCGACTCCGAGAACTGCTCGGTGTTCCCGGCCGACAATGCGTGGAACCGAGACATCTCGGACCTACCTGTCCATGAGCTGTCGGACGCCTATGTCGACTCGATCGGTCGCGAGTCCCACGTGCATCCTGATTTCGGAACGATTTGGGACGGAGCCCCGATCGGCATTCCTTACGTCGTCGTCGGCCCTGATCAGCCCCGGGTTCCGATTCGCTACGTGGCCTACGGAGACGAGAGCGATCCGGGACCGTTCCCGTTCCCGCTCGACGCGCCGATTGAAGGCGGACCCGATAGCGATGGTGATCGTCACGCGATCGCTGTGGATTTCGAGAGTTGTAAGCTCTACGAGCTCTATCGAGCCTTCCCCGATGATGATAGCTTCCGCGCTGACTCGGGGGTCGAATGGGATCTTTCCACGAACGACTCACATCCCGAAGGCTGCACTTCCGCGGACGCAGCGGGTCTGCCGATCTTCCCGGGACTTGTTCGCTACGATGAGGTCGTAGAAAAAGGTGAGATCCGGCACGCTCTGCGCTTTACGGTCTCGCGCAGCCAGCGCGCTTATATCGCCCCCGCGACGCACTACGCTTCCAATCGCACGGACCCGAACCTACCTCCCATGGGCCGCAGGGTTCGCATGAAGGCGAGTTATGACTGCTCGAGCTACTCGGAGGAGGCCCAGGTGGTCTGCCGCGCCCTCAAGACCTACGGCATGATCCTCGCGGACAATGGCTCGAACTGGTACTTGAGCGGCGCCCCGGACGAACGCTGGAACGACGACCATCTCGGAGATCTGAAGCGAATTCCGGGGGATGCCTTCGAAGCGGTCGACACCGGCGATCCGATCATAACGGATGCGCCTGACTGTGATTTGTGAGGGGACTCACCAAGATCGATCTTTTTTTCTTGGGGGAGAGAACTTGGCAGGGGGCTGCGCGTACGAACCGACATGCCTCCTCACCGAATCCCTCTCGCGGCCAGTTTCCTCCTCGTCGCCCTCCTGGGCGCAGCCTGCACGAAGTCCCGAGCAGGCACCGCAGTCGCCAACTCGGGCGGCGGCGCCACAACCGCCGATCCTGATGCGAGCGGCCCCCGAGGGCTGTCTCACACTGAGACGCCGAGTTCCGGCCATCGTTTTTCGGTTCGCACCCACGAACCTCACTATCCCGCCGCCGCACCGCCCCCGCCTCACCCGGACGCTCTCCCGCGCTTCGTCGACGGCAGCGCTCGCTGCTTCGTTCGGGACACGTCCCTGTACTCCGCGCCACACGTCCCCACGGGCCCGGTCCCGCGCCACTTAGGAGGCAGCCACTCTGCCCCGAGCAGTCGCCCCGCGATTCCTCGAGACTCTGCCCGCGACAGTGTCGGCCCGAAGAGCTCAGCCAAAGCTGACGGCTACGGCGCCCCCCCGCCCTCCGCACCCATGGCCGCAGAAGAGAGTCGGACCTCGGGCGCCGCCGCCCAGGGCCCCAAGGAAAAGAAGGCGGAGGCGGCACCTCGTTACGACGACGGAATCGGCCTGATGCAGACCGATCGCGTCGCTTCGAGCTCCGGCGACCGAGAGGCTCAAGGACTCGTCCCCCCGGCCCGTGGCGGTTTCGGAGACACGATCTACCTCTCGAATGATGACACGATGAGCCTCTCTTCGGCCCAGCGCGTCATCTGGGCCATCGATCACTATCGACCGCTCCCGGCAGCTCACATTCGTCCCCACGAGCTCCTCAATTACTTCTCCTTCCACACCGCGCCCGTCGAAGCCGATCATGACTTCTCGATCGCGATGAACATCGCGCCGAAGGAGGAGGACCCGACCCAAATCGAGCTCGCTTTGGCGGTCGCTGGGCGGCCCCTCACCCGCGCCACCCGCCGCAACGCGAACCTCGCTTACGTCATCGATCGCTCGGGTTCGATGGCCGCGGAGGGGCGCATGGAGTACCTGCGCCAGGGCCTGTTGCGCTCCCTGTCCGAGCTCAAAAATGGCGACATCGTCCACGTCACCCTCTTCGACACCACAGCCTGTGACCTCGCCCAAAACTTCGTGGTCGGGCGCGACTCGATGCGCACGCTGCAGAACATGATCCGGAACATCTCACCGTCCGGGTCGACGAACCTGCACGATGGATTGGTCCGCGGCTACGCCTCAGCCGACCGCGCTTATCAAGCGAGCTACACGAACCGAGTGATCCTCGTCACCGACGCGCTCACGAACACGGGAGTGACCGACGAGAGGCTGATCTCTCTGATCGGACAACACTACGACGCCCGACGCATTCGCTTGAGCGGCATCGGGGTCGGCAGCGACTTCAACGATTCTCTCCTCGACCACCTGACCGAACGGGGCCGCGGCGCCTACGTCTTCCTCGGGAGCCCCCTCGAAGTCGACGCAGTGTTCGGCTCCCGTTTCGTCTCCCTGATCGAGACGATCGCCGACGACGTTCACTTCAAGCTCGAGCTCCCACCTTCCCTCGCTCTCACGACCTTCTACGGCGAAGAGGCCTCGACGCAAAAAGAGCGGGTCCAAGCCATTCATTACTTCGCCGGAACCTCTCAGCTGTTCTTGAGTGACCTGAGGAGTCGCGACGGGCGCGTCCCCGTCGAAGACGATCTCAAGGTAACGGTCGAATACCACGATCCCGAGTCGGGCCGCGCTCGCGTCGAAGAGTTCGTCTGGAACATCGGGCAAGTCGCCGGTCGCGCTCCGAACCTCGACAAGGCGCGCCTCCTCAGCACTTTCGCCCTCCGCCTCAAAGAAGCCGCTGAACTCCCCTTGCCGCCCGGCTACCGTCAGGAGCGCTACGGCTACAATGACCCGACCGGTTACGAGTTCTGCGCTCGCACAGCGGACGATCTCGCGCGCCGTGCCGAGCCGCTCCGCGCCGATCCTGAGGTGGTCCGGGTGGAGTCTCTCTGGAACCAGTATTGCCACCGCTACGCGCGCGTCGCTGTCGCTCCCGAGCCGCCCCGCTACGTGCCGCCCCGCCCTGTGCCCCCGCCTTACGTCCCGCCGCGCCCCGCGCCGAAGCCCTACGATCCTCCCGTCGTCCCCGAAGCTCCGGAGCGCAACAACGACTATCCTCCGCCCTCCTCTTGGCCGAGCGCCCGTTACCCCTAACCGTTAGCTTGGGGCCGCGGGGACTTCCGAGAGAAGCTCCGAAATGATCGCGTCCGTCGTCTTCCCTTCCGCGACTCCTTCGAAATTGATGAGGATGCGGTGGCGCAAGGCGGCGGGCGCGACCGCGCGGACGTCTTCGATGTTTGCGCTGATGCGCCCGTCGAGAAGCGCGCGGGCTTTCGCCGCGAGAAGGAGCGCCTGAGCGCCGCGGGGTGAGGCTCCCCCCGCCACGTAGCGGCGCACCGCCGCGGGAGCTCCTTCGAGGTCCGGGTGGGTCGCGCGGAGGAGACGCACCACGTAGTCCTGAACGAAGCGCGCGATCGGAACCCGGCGCACCGTTGCCTGGAGCGAGAGGACGTCGGGTCCCGACAGGACCTTTCGCACCTCCGAGGACTCGGCCCGTGTCGTGCGATCCAAGATCTCGTGGAGCTCTTCGGCGCTCGGGAAGCGCACAACAATCTTGAGAAGGAAACGATCGAGCTGCGCCTCGGGGAGCGGGTACGTCCCCTCCATTTCGAGGGGGTTCTGGGTCGCGAGCACGAAGTAGGGCGAACCGAGTTCGTGGGTCGTGCCACCGATCGTGACCCGCTGCTCCTGCATGGCTTCGAGCAATGCGCTCTGGGTCTTCGGGGTGGCACGATTGATCTCGTCGGCGAGCACGATCGAAGAGAAGACGGGGCCTTTCCGAAACTCGAAGCGATGTCCGCCGTCGGGGGTGTCCTCGATGACCGTGGTACCGAGAATGTCCGCAGGCATCAGGTCGGGGGTGAACTGTATGCGCGCGAAGGGGACGTCGAGAGCCTGGGCCAGGGAGCGCACCATGAGCGTCTTGCCGAGCCCCGGGACACCTTCGAGCAGCACATGGGAACCGGCCATGAGCGCAATGAGCACTCCTTCCATGACCTCGTCCTGACCGACGATGACTCGATGGAGCTCGCTCTTGAGGCGACCCGTCAGCTCCTGGAACCTCTGGATCTCTTGCTCAGCATCGAGTTCGGTCGTCATGAGAAGAGAGACTCTACGGACACAGGGGCCCAAGTCACGGCCTCTTGCTCTCCACCGGTGCCTGGGGCCGAATCAGCTCGAAGTAACGAAGGACCCGAGTCCGGTAGCCGCTCGGGACTCGGTCTCTCTCGAGGGCTTCCTCCCTCGCGCTGTCGTACTCTTGAAAGAGGGCTCGATACTCCGCGCTCGTGAAGCCCCGCCGGGCCGCCCCCGCCACAGCGCGGGCCTGATCTCCGCCTTCTTCTTGGGATGGGGCGACGGACACGCGATCGCCCCCCTGGGTCGGCAGGGCCGCGGTCGCCGCTCCTTCGAGCTCGGGGGAGTGTTCTTTGCCGGGCTGCGTCCCGGAGCCGCTCTTGTTCCCTTCGGCGCTCCGCTCGCCGGGCCCGCCCTCGCTCCCCTGGCCCAAAGCACTCTCCGGAGCGACCTCCAGGCTCACAGTGAGTGAGGCCTGCTCTTCTCCCTGTCCTTGACGACCTTCCTCTTCAGAGGACTCATCCCCCTGACCGCGCGCCCGCTTACGAAACTCGTCGAGGGCCTGCTGCTCCTCCTTCGGACGGCTCTTGTCCTGGAGTTTCTCTTTCATCTTCCGGAGCGCTTCGAGAAGCTCTCGCTTCTGATCGTCTGTGAGCTCACGCTGAGCCAGCTTGCCCATCGTCTCGCTCGCCTCCGCAAACTTCCGAGCGGCGCTCTCCCTATCTTGCTGAAGCTCCCGCATCGCCTCGGCGAGCTGTCGATCCAGCTCCGAGAGCTCTCGGCGCGCCTGGCTCTTCTCGCTCCCTCGGCCCCCGAGCCGTTCGAGCTTGCGCCCTTGCTTCGCGTTCTGCTCCCGCTGAGCTCCGCTCTCGCCGTCCTTCTCCTGGGCCTCGCCGGTCTCTCGGGAGGAAGGCTCCGCGCTCGCCGGGCTCGCGCCGGAACCCGCTTCGGGTTGCCCCGTAGCCTCCGGGACCTCGGCCTGAGCTCGTTCGATCGCTCTGCGCAGCGCGGCGAGCTCCTCCTTCGAGATGGTTTGTTTCGGATCGCTGAGACGCTCGGCCAGAGCCTCGAGAGCTTTCCGAGCATCCTCCAGATCACCTTTCTGCAGAGAGGCAGCGAGCCGCTCGAGGGGCCCCTTCCCCGCGAGCTTGTTCCCCCGATCCACGAGCTCCTCGATGAGCCTCTGCCGATCGAGCTCAGCGTCGGCGAGCCGCCTTTCGAGGGATGCGAGCCGCTCGAATCCCTCATCCGGTGAGGCCGATTCCAGGAACTTCTCGAGCTCCCGGGCCTCGAGGAGGAGCGCTTCAGGGGCCAGGGGAGCTTCCTCGCTCGCACCAAAGACCTGGTCCGGGAGGCGCGGCGCGCCCACCTGGGCCCACTCGGGCGTAAGCCGCGCCAAAGACGACGATGGAACTTCGACGGACACACTCGCGAGAGCGATCAGACAAAGGGCGCTGAGCAGCGTCGCTCCGTGACGGATTCGAAATCCGAGCGGCAGCGCCTCCTTCAGATCAAAGTTCGACAGAGCCGCGCTCGCTTCTGCGACGACGAGCGCCTGAAAGGGGTCGAGGGGGCGCGGGCCCTTTTCGAGGTACCAAACGGCACTTCCGAGCGCACCACGCCCACGGAAAGATTCATCCAGAGCGGCGGAGAGCGCCTCCGAAAGACGAGCTCGACGGAGTGAGAGCCCAATGGTGATGAGCCCCGCGGCGAGCCCCAGGCCGATCACCAGACGACCGAGGAGCACTTGTTGCGAAAGGATCAGTGCGCCCCCTCCAAGCGCCAGAAGTGGGCAAAGAGGAGCGAGGCGCGTGTCCAGTTCATGAAGCGCACGGCGCAGCACCAGTCGACGCCGACCAGCGCGGATGACGCTCAAAAGAGCGGTTTGGCTCGATGCTTCGGTCATCGTCTGGAAGAAAGTCCGAGCGTCCTGGACACAGCGTACCACAAAGCCCGCGAGGCACTCGCTCTGAAAGAAGATCCTCGCGCGCTCGGATCTTGACCGAACCTCCTATCTTGGGCGCAGAATGCGCAGTGAGGCTAGCCCTCGACTCACTCACCTCACAAAACCTTGCCAGCCCGGAGCACCCCATACGATGGCGCAAACAGAGATGCCTCTCATCCTCATCGCAGACGACGAACCCAGCACACTAACGCTTGTTGCGAGTCACCTGAAAGGACGCGGCTACCGCGTCATCGAAGCCGCCGATGGAGATGAGGCATGGGAGCTTGCTTACCGAGAGCTCCCCGACTTGGTCATCTTGGATGTGATGATGCCCGGCATGAGCGGGTGGGAAGTCTGTAAGAAGGTGCGTGAGGCGGTCTCCTTGGCTCATACCGGAGTCATCATGCTCACCGGGATCGGCGAGACCCTCAATGAGATGACCTCTCCGCTCTACGGAGCTGACGCATATCTCGATAAGCCTTTCCAGTTCACGAAGCTCGTTGAGGTTGTCGAGAGCACCCTCGAGGCGCGAAAGGGCGGAAATCTCGGTCGACCCGAGCATACTCAGGGTCCCGAAGAAGACGACAAAGACGCCGCCGACGAGCCGAAGCCCGTTCGCAAGGCGCGACCCAACGCAGACGACTTGCAGCCGAAGGGCACCGCAAAGGCCAAGGCACGTCCGGCCCCGGACGACGATGAGGACGACTTCGACGACGATGATGAGGACCTTGACGACGAGGACGAGGCCTTCGACGAGGACGACGACATCGAGACCTCCGCGGCCGATCTGGATCTCAAAGATCCGATCTCGAGCGTGAAGCCCGTCGCCGTGAAGGAACCGAAAGCAGCAAAACCGAAGGCCCGAGACGCCACCTCATCAAAAGCTGACAAGTCTCCTGCTCAGGCGACGCCCGCGAAAGCCAAGGCCCCCGCCGAGGAGACCAAGGCTCCAGCGAAAGCAACGCCCAAGCCCCCCGCGAAGGCTACCCCCAAGCCTCCTGCCAAAGCTCCGGCGAAGGCTCCCGCGAAGGCTGAGAAGAAGAGCGCTCCCGCCAAGGCAACGCCCAAGCCCCCCGCGAAGGCCACCCCCAAGCCCCCTGCCAAAGCTCCGGCGAAGGCCCCCGCCAAAGCTGAGAAGAAGAGCGCTCCCGCCAAGGCAGCACCCAAGCCTCCCGCAAAGGCCACCAAGAAGGCCGCTCCTGCGAAGGCAGCAAAGACCGCCAAGAAGAGCGCTCCCGCGAAGGCCTCCCCCAAGCCGCCTTCAAAGGCTACCCCCAAGGCACCGGCAAAAGCTCCGCCCAAGGCGCCCGCAAAAGCCACCAAGAAGAGCCCTCCCGCGAAGGCAGCACCTAAGCCTCCCTCAAAGGCCACCAAGAAGAGCCCTCCTGCGAAGGCAGCAAAGACCGCCAAGAAGAGCGCTCCCGCGAAGGCCTCCCCCAAGCCGCCTTCAAAGGCCACGCCCAAGGCACCGGCAAAAGCTCCGCCCAAGGCTCCCGCAAAAGCCACCAAGAAGAGCCCTCCCGCGAAGGCAGCAAAGACCGCCAAGAAGAGCGCTCCTGCGAAGGCAGCACCCAAGCCTCCCTCAAAGGCCTCCCCCAAGCCCCCCTCAAAGGCCACCCCCAAGGCACCGGCGAAAGCCCCGCCCAAGGCTCCCGCAAAAGCCACCAAGAAGAGCGCTCCTGCGAAGGCAGCAAAGACCGCCAAGAAGAGCGCTCCCGCGAAGGCCTCCCCCAAGCCCCCCTCAAAGGCCACCCCCAAAGCACCGGCGAAAGCGCCGCCCAAGGCTCCCGCAAAAGCCACCAAGAAGAGCGCTCCTGCGAAGGCCACAAGCAGCACTCCCAGCAGAAACGCCGGCGGCAGCAAGTGACCGTGATCCGTGCCCTCGCCGTCCCGCGGGGGCACGAAAAATGACAGAAGGCCAGGGGTGAGCGTGCCCTCTTGCCCGCGCGTCAGAGGCGCGCGGGCGAGGGTCCCGAGCTCACTCTTGCCCGCCTTCCGTCGTGCGCACCGTCGCTCCCGAAGGTCCCCGAAGGCGCAAGAGCTCAGCTCGGGCGCGCTCCGAGCGCCCCGCGTCGTGCGTCAAAATCGCCCGATACAGCACGTTGTGCGGCGTCACCCGGGGCGCCACAAACTCGACCACCTCAACTCGATAACCCGCCGCTTCGAGGCGAAGCGTCCGCTCGGCATCCACGACCGACTGAAGAAAACGCCGCCGCACCGGGGCAGCCCGTGGGATGCCGAGCTCCTCCGCCAGCCTCGTCGCACGCGGCAGTGCCCAGGCCGCCCTCGATGTACAACAGGGCACGAGGAGCAGCGCCCGCGCTCGCGCCTGAATGGCGCTCTCAATCACCTCATCGGACGCACTACCGCAGGCGTGGAGCCCGACCGCGAGCGCTACCTCTTGTGGCCAGAGCTCAACCCGTCCGACCTCGCCCTCGATGAACTCGAGACGCGCTCCGGTACGCACGCGCGCTCCGGCGACCCGACTGAGCTCGACCCGCCGCGGATCCCGCTCAAGGGAAATCACCTGAGCGCTCGCGCGCTCCCCGAGCAAGAGCTCCGCCGCTAACAGCCCGACGTACGACTTGCCCGCCGCGACATCGAGGAGCGTGAACGGCTTTTTGTCGTTTGCGGGCACGCGGCGCGCGATCTCCTCGAGCAGCGCCGTCAGCTCGAGGGCTTTCTTTTCGTCTTCTCGGCGCAACTGCGCCTCTTCCTCTCCGATCCAGATGCGATGGAGCGCGGAGCGCACGTCGGAGAGAGAGGGTTGGTTCATGACCGCGACGGGGCGTGATGCGAACGAGGACGCGAGAGAAGGGCCCGACCGGGGAAGGCCCATGGGACAGGCTTCTACAGCCGAGCTCGAAATGGAGCCACCCTCACGAGTCGCGCGGTGCCTGGCTCCCAGGAAGTGCACCATCTCCGACGCACGCGCCGCGCTCCGAGGGCTTCACCCGGCAGCTCACTCCTCCCCGCGCGGAGGCTCGCCCAAGTCCGCCGATTTTCCCTTCGAGTCTTCTCAGGCATGCTCGCGCGTCTATGCGACCGCGCTCCTCTTCGGCTCCGCTCCTCCTGACTTTCTGCTCGGCGCTCGCCCTCGGCTGCGGCCCTCGCCAGCCTGCCGAACCTCCCGCTGCTGCTCAGCCTGAGCCCGCTCCCGCCTCAGCTCCGAAGGCCCCGGAGTTTCCGTCACCACCCCACGGCGCTCTCGAGCCGATCGACGCGAAAGAGGTGCGGGAGCTCGCGGCGACTCAGTACTCGGTCGAGCGCGGAGTCGAGACTTGGCTCTTTGTGGTCCGCGACGACGAGCTTCCGGAAGGCGCGCGGCACCGTTGGGACCAAGGGCACATCCATGTGCAAGGCGAAGGAACGGAAGGCCTCCTCGCTGTCATCGATCAGGGGCCCGCGCCGGGCGCGCCCAGCGATGGAGACGGTTTTCGCATCTGGGTCCGGCGGCGCGAAAAAACTCCGCCCTCCCCGGGTCCCCTGCTCGCCGATATCTACTTGCCCGCACAGAAGAGTCGCGGCCAAGTCGTCCCCGGACAGCGCATTCGTTTTCAGCTGAACCCGAGCAGCGAAACCCCGAAATCCTCGAGCCTCGAGGCCGAATATCTCAAAGCACTCAGCTTCTCCAGCGAGGACGGAGATCCCGTCGCCTGGCTCTTGGGATCTCAAGCAGCCGCTCCGGGACAAGTCGCGCCGCGCGAGCTGCCCGACGACTTCGGCGCCGAGCTCATGCGCGCAGCGAGCGGTTATGACTCCCTCGAAGACGCCCTGCAGACCCAGGTCGTCCTCCGACGCGCTCGCGCCAAAGAGCCCGCGACGATCCGCGTCAAAGACATCGAAGGACCGCGCCTCGCGACGCACCCCTGGGCCGAGATGCTCAAGAAGCTGCCCGCGCGGGCGACCCCCGAACCCATGGCGGCGTTCGTGCCCGCAGATTTCTACTACCTGCGCGCGAAGGACTACTCGAGCCTCGAGCGATTCATCGACCACGCAGACACTTTCGGCGCTCCCGCGCGCTCCGCCCTCTCTCCGAGCGGGAAGCTGCTCGACCTCTCGCTCGGCTACCGCACCGAGCTCGGGATTGTCGCGAGCGAGTGGACCCGGATTTTCGGCCCGGAGCTGATCAGCGAAATCGCCCTGATCGGCAGCGATCCGTTCCTCCGAACGGGCTCGGATTTGACCCTCGTGCTCCGAGTGAACAGCCGCCCGCTCTTCCTCACGGCGCTCGAGGCTCCGCGCTCAGCCCTCGAGGTCGAGCTCACTCGAGGGACAGCCCGTTACGGCAACTACGACATCGAGATCTATCAAAGCGCTGATGGCTGCGTGCGCCAGCACATGGCTCACGGGATCGTCGATGGGGCTGAGCTCGTCGCCATCTCCAACAGCCGCCGCGCTCTTGAGCTCACCTTGGACACCTGGACCAAGAAGAGCCCGAGCCTCGCTGCGGAACCCGATTTCTCTTACATGCTCGCCCGCGACGCGGACGTCGAAGGAGAGCTCCTCTTCTTCGCGGGTGACCGCTTCATTGCGCGCAGCATGTCGCCAGCGCAGCGGATCCTCGACGCTCGACGCCATTTGGCTCACGCAGATCTCCTCCGCGTCTCCTACGGCGAGCTCTTGTATCGAGGTGTCTTCGGCCGGGCTCCGACAACCGCAGAAGAGCTCTTGAAGGCTCCCTGGCTCGGCGCCGAGTATCGGACCCACGTCACCGGAGAGAAGCTCGAGGTCACGCCGGGACGTGCGCCCCGCTCGGCCTTCGGTACCCCCGCTCGCCTGAGCTCCCTCCTCGATCTCCCACCGATCGAGCGCGTCACCGCTTCGGAAAAGAGCGCCTACGAGCAGCTCGCCCGGGACTATGAGGCGATCTGGGGTACCCGCATCGACCCGATCGCTCTGCGCGCCGCGACTCGGGACAGTTCCCTCGAGTTCCATTTGCGCGTCCTGCCCGTCTCGCAAGCGGGATCCTACGAGGACATTGAACGCTGGAGCGGCGGCGGCGCGACCCGTCGAAAGATCCCTCCGAGCGGCGTCGGCGCCAGTCTCGCGATCGGTCCCACCTCTCCGCTCCGGCGTGCTCTGACCTCGCAAAGTCAGGGCATGCTCGGCCTGAATCTCAACCTCGATTGGCTCGGTGAGTTCATCGAGGTCGGCCTGAAGGATGGTCCTGAGATTCTCCGTTTGGCCCTGGAGGCTCCGGAGGTTCCGCGTCCGCCCGGCGCGCCCGCTCCCGAGCATAAAGGCGATCTCGAGCGGCTCGGCGACCTTCCCCTGTATCTGACCCTCGACCTCAAGAGCGCCGGCGGGGCCACCATCTTCCTCGCCACCCTGCGCAAGCTCGCTTTCGATGCGGCACCGGGCGCGGTCGAATGGGGAGAGTTCGCGAAGGTCGGGAAAACGACGATCGTGCAGATCAAGACGCACGATCTCGCTCTCTATTACGCGCTCACCGACAAACAGCTCCACGTCGCCCTCTCGAGCGAAACCCTCGAAAAGCTCCTCGAACGCGGTGATTCTCCTTCCGAGGCGACCTCGACAGACCTGACGCGCACAGGAGCCGAGAGCAAACATCTCGGCGGCGAGCTGAACGTCGATCTCCTCCCCTCACCCTCAAAGAGCGGGCTCTTTCTCGCCCTCGCCTGGCTCCTTGAAGCCGCGCGCTACGAACAGGGACTCTCCGATCCGAAAGCAGCGCTCTTGCTCGCTGCTTACCCGGGCCTCAGCGGAGGCGCGTACTTTGAAAAGAGCCGCGAGCTCCTCGGTTACACTCCCGTGAGCCCCGAAGGCGCCCCCCTCGAGCTCGCCCCTGAAGGCCTCAAAGATCCGCTCCGCGGCTCAAGGTATCGCCCAGTTTGGCCGGAGGCGCCTGTGAAAAATAGTCCGCTCGCGCGCGTCATTGAGCTCTTGCGCGGGGCTCGCCTCGAAGTGGCGACGGATCTTGAGCCCGGAAATGAGCCCGAGCGCAGTCTCCGCAGCCGAGTACGCGTCGAGCTCGCCCCGAGCGGAGCTTCGGCGAAGTAAGTCTTCGCCGCGGCCCCCGGACGCTCACGCGCCTCGTCCCCGCCACGTGCTCCGCCTCCGGACGGCGGGGCACATCATGCGCTCTCTATGAGCGTCCCATGAGCGCGTGCGCGCGCGCTCGCGCGCGCGCCTCGTCGAGCGAAGAGGTGCGAGGGGCCTCCGGAAGGGCCCGCAGGAGCTGTTTACCGTAACTGCGCGTCACAATCCGACTATCGAAGATGGCGACGACACCGCGATCGGTCTCGGTGCGGATGAGCCGCCCAAAGCCCTGTTTCAAAGTGATCGCCGCCTCCGGCAAGCTGAGTTCCACGAAGGGTGAGCCGCCACGCGCTTCGATGGCGCGACTGCGCGCTTGAATCACCGGATCGGTCGGCACCGAAAACGGCAGCTTGTCCAAGATCACAAGCCGGAGCGCGCGCCCGGGCACATCCACCCCTTCCCAGAAGCTCATGGTAGCGACCAGCACCGCGTTCTCCGCCGCTCGGAACGCCGCGATGAGCGCATCTTTCGGGCGCTCCCCTTGGGCGTAGATTGGATATTTCACGCCGCTCTGTCGCAGAGCGCGCGCGAAGGTCTGCGCAGCTTGGATCGAGGTCGTCAGAAAAAACGCTCCGCCCTCCGAGGCGTCGATCAGCTCAACAGCTCGCGCGGCGGCGGCTCGCGGAAATTCGGGCTCATTCACCGCGGGCAGATCCGTCGGCAGGTAGAGGAGACAGTTCTTCTCATAGTCGAAGGGGGACTCGACGCGCAGCTCGCGAACGAAGGCCGCCTTCGGCACCCCGAGGCGCCTCTTCACGAAGTCGAAGCCAGAGGACTTGTCCCGCCCACCTGTCGCGAGCGTTGCGCTCAAGAGCCCGACCGCGGGGATCTGATCGAACAACCGATCGCGTAAGATGTAGCTCAGATCGACGGGCGTCGAGACGAGGGCCTTCGCGGCCACGTCGTACCAAACGACGCGCCCCTCCGTCCCCGTCCCCATCGCAGCGAGCTCCTCTTCGTAAGACTCGAGCCGACGCGCCCCTTGTTCGAGGGGTTCGCTGAGCTCCGCTTCATCAATGCGCACGAGGGTCCCCCGAAGGCTGTCCCGAAGATCTCGAAGCACGCGCCGGAGCGGGTCCGCGGATTTCATGAGTCCCTCGAGATCTCCCGGCCCGAAAGTGCGCGGCGCGGGGACACGCGCCCCCGGCTCCTCGAGCGATGCGAAGAACTTCTGCGCGGTCTCCTCACAAGTTTCAACGAATCCCATCGTGCCGATGATCCCCTTCTCGGCCCCGAGCGTCGGCACTCGGCCGAGGGCGCGGCGGAGCTCAGCGAGCAAGCGCAGGATCATGGAGAGCGAGAGACGCGCGCCGAAGAAGAGCGCCGCGATGTCTTCTATCTGGTGCGCTTCGTCGAAAATGACCGAATCATAGTCAGGCAAGACGCGGCCCGGATGCGGCCCACGCAAGGCGAGATCCGCGAAGAACAGATGGTGGTTTACGACAATGATGCGGGCGGCCTCGGCCTCCGCGCGCATCTGCGTCACAAAACACTCATTGTAGTGAGCGCAGCGCGGACCGATGCGCGTGTCGCTCGAAGACGAGATCTCCGCGAGCACCCGCGACTGCTCCGAGACGAAGGGGAGCTCGGTCAGGTCGCCGGTCTCGGTCCGCTTGAGCCAGGCGCGAATATTGTCGAGATCGCGCGCATAGATCGGCCTTCCAGCCTCGGCGCTCTGAGTGAACTCTCGGTAACGCCGCCGGCACAGGTAATTGCCGAGCCCTTTCATGACCGCGACGGGGACGTCCGTTCCGAGCGCCTCTTGGACCAGAGGGAGATCGCGTTCGGCGATCTGATCCTGGAGGTTCTTTGTCGCGGTCGAGATGATCGTGGTGCGTCCCGAGAGCAGGGCGGGAACGAGATAGGCAAAGGTCTTTCCGATCCCGGTCCCTGCTTCGCAGAGCAGCGTACCTTCGTTGTCGAGCAGAGCTTCGACCGCGTCGGCGACGTCGAGCTGTCCCGGACGAGGCTCGTAGCCCCGCAGCCGAGCGGCGAAGGGGCCCCTCGGTCCGAGAATCTCACGTGCGGAGCGCGCGCTCACGCGCGCATCTCAGTCGAGACCTCCCGGAACATCAATCACGGGGCCGTCGAGGAACTGAAGTCCTGCAATTTGGCCGTCCGCCTCCTCGCGGAGCCACACGACCTTCACCGGCCGCTCGCGCCCGTCAGGAAACGCAACCGAATATTGGGACCCGACAAAAAGCGCCCCCTCGACCACGACGCGAAGTCCGCCGCGGCTGACGTTCAGAGTCCAAGCCTCCTCGTCGACGCCGCACCCTCGCAGGACGACGCGTTCCGTCGCCTCACGTCGGGCTCCTCCGAGGCTGCGCCGCTGTGTCACGCTCTCCTTTATACCTGAGCCTCGCGCGGCCGCCTACCTCCTCGGGCCGCACCACCACAGGAAAGACCCGCCGCGTCCCCGAAAATCGACCACATAGTCAAAGACGCTCCCGGGGGATTTGGCACAGATCAAAAAAGGCGCACCCCCTCGCACCAGCTGGCGCGCTGTTTCATTTTTGCATCACGTTCTAGCGCCCCCCTCCTAGGTGCGCGATATTGGGGAGAGAGTCAGGATGAGTGAAAGAACGAACGGACCGCTCGCACTCGACGAGCTGAAGCGCCTCATCCGGAGCGCTGGCTACCAGATGTACGGCACTCGCGCTCAGGAGGTCCTGCTGGCAGAGCGCGTCCGTGACAACTTGATCCTCGACTCCGGGATTTCCGTTTCTCCCGATCCGCTCACGATTCACGTGACGGTGCGCGCACAGATGCTCCATTTTCCGGGCCAAAGCCTCGACGAATGTCGCGCCTTCGCCGAGAGACTCGGGCAAGCGTTCCTGGCTCTCGGCTACGAGCGCAAAGGCGCCCAAGAGGTCTCGATCCCCGACATGAACAACGCCGGGGTCGCTCTCGACACCGTCTGTGAGGTTTCCCTCGAAAAACCGCTGCCGAGCCCGAAGGACATCCCGGGGGCCATCCAAAGGGCCCTCGCCCTGCCCCGCACCAGCGCCGAGCTTGAGGGAAATAGTTAATTATTTCGGCAGGTTGACTCTAGAGGCCGCCGAGCCGCGGACGAGCCCCAGATCCCGTGGTATGGGCGCCCCCCCATGCGTTCCCTCCGCGATAGCTTTCTCGGTCAGCTCGTCCTCGGGGCGATCGTAGTCGCCATCATCGTTGCTTTCGCCATCGGCGGTATGCAGGGCGGCGGCGGTACTACGTTTGGCTCAGAATGCGCAGCGCGTGTGGGCAGCTCGTGCATCGATCCAAAAGAGTACACCGCAGCCTACGGACTCGTCGTTTCGGTCGGACTGAACGATCGCGCCGTCCAGCAGCTCGACCTGAAGCGACAGGTCGCCCGTGGACTCATCGAGCGTGAGGTTCTGCTCCGCGAAGCCAAAGCCCTCGGAATCTCTGCGAGTGAGAAGGCGGTCGACGAAGATCTGCTCTCGGGCCGCGCCCGCGTTTCGTTGCCCGCAGAGGGCCGCGAGCGGCTCGCCATGAGCCTCGCGCTTTGCCTCGACGATGAGCGGACCTGCGCGCCCGGTACGATCGGCCTGCGGGCCCTGCCTGTCCTACAGAATGGCGTGTTCGACTACGCGCGTTATGAGCGTGTGGTCAGGCGCACGACCGGCCGAAGCCCGAATCACTTCAAGGAGATGCAGATCCGAGAGGCGACGGCGGAGCGCGTCCGTGAGCTCATCACCGAGCCTGTGCGCGTCTCGGAAGAGGAAGCTTTCCTCTCCCTCGAACGTACCCAATCGAAGGCCGTCGCTCGCGTGCTCACGATCCATCGCGGCTGGTTCCAGCGTTACGTGCGCTTCCCGAGCGAAGCTGACATCAAGAGCTTCGTCTCGACCCACCAGAAAGAGGTCGAAGAGGCCACCAAGGCCGCCTCTGCCCGCTATCAGCCCGGATGCCCCGTTGTCCAAGAGTTCGCGCTCAAGACCGGCGGCACCGAGAGCGACGAAGCTGTCGAGAAGAAGCTCCGCTCGCTTCTGCCCCGACTCAAGGATGCTTCGACGCGCGAGACCCTCATCCGCAAGGAGAGCGAAGCGGACAGCGCCGCTCTCGGCGGGCGCCTGGGTTGTCTCGATGCTCGCTACGGAGCCGGCTCCGAAGAGCTCCTGACCGCCGCTGGTAAGCTTGAGAAGCCCGGCGCGCTGACGGACGTCGTGCGCACGCCCCGCGGCTTCCACGTCCTCTGGCTCGAAGACCGCGTCACCGCGGAGAACGCCCAGGCTCTCGCTCGCGCCTTCGTCAGCTATGAACTGACCTCCCGCGCCCTCGGCACCGAGGAGGCGCGGAAGTTCGCCGACGCCGTGATCGCGGCTGTATCCCCCGAGACGACCCTCGAGGCAGCGACCGAAAAGGTTCTCGGCACGGTCCTTTCGAGCGGCCAGCTCGGCAGCGTCGCGCTCGCCCTCACGGACGAGTCCCGCCCGAAGACGGACGTGACCGCTCCCTTCTCGATCGAAGACAGCCCTGTCGAAGGTGTGAGCGGGACCGAATCTCCGGCCCAGCTCGTCTTCGACATGAAAGAGCCTGGCGAGATCACCAAGACCCCGGTCCAGCTCAAAGACGGCTTCGCGCTCCTCCAGCTCAAGGAGAAGGAGCCCTACACCCGCGAGAAGTTCGAGAAGGAGCGGGACGAGATCCTCCCGATCCTCCGCCGTCGCAAGGCAGATCAGGTGCTCGCGGACCACGTCGCCGAGCTCATCGAGAAGGCGGGCGGCGCGACCTACGACGACCGTAAACGCCCAGCGCCTCGGCGACGACGAAGCCCGATAACGCGGGCTAGAAAACACCTTTGGCTGACGAACTCCTCCGAGAAAAACTGACCCTGCCGTCCCGCGTCCAAGGGACGGCGCTCTACATGCCCGCGGTGCGGCGCGTGGTGATTTCGGTGTACTTGCGCACCGGAAGTCGCTTCGAGGACGAGAGAACTTCGGGCATCAGCCATTTCCTCGAACACATGTTGTTCCGGGGCACGGAGCTCCACCCCTCCGCGCACACCCTGGCCAGCGCCTTCGAAGATCTCGGCGGCACTCTCAACGCCAGTACCGCCTCCGATCACGGAACACTCACGATCGCCGTCCCCCGCGAGAGCTTCGAGCCGACCTTGGCGCTCCTCTCCGAGGTCATCAAGAGCCCGCTCCTTGCGGACATCGAGCTCGAGCGCGGCATCATCCGCGAAGAGCTGCTCGACGAGCTCGACGAAAAGGGCCAGGTCATCTCCGCGACGAGCCTCGGCCGCAAGCTCAGCTTCCCGGACCACCCCCTCGGAGCCCCGCTTGGGGGTACTCTCGAGACCGTCAATAGCTTCACCGACGCCGACCTCCGGGCGCACCACGCGCGCACCTACGTCGGCGAAGGGCTCGTGGTCGCGGTCGCTGGCCCCCTCGAGCCGACTCGGGTGCTCGCGTCCGTCGAGAAGTACTTCTCTGACGTGCCCGCTGGTACCTTGATCAGCGGCCCGCCGATCGCGCCGCCGAAAGGACCCGCCTTCGCTTCAGCAAAACACGCCGGCTCGAGTCAGACGCGCGTCTACGTGGCTCACCGAAGCCCCGGCTATCGCGATCCGGCCGATCGCGCGACCGAGATGCTGTTGCGCGTGCTCGACGACGGGCTCTCGACGCGCCTTTATCACGGGCTCTGTGACGAGGGCGGGCTCTGTTATGACGTCGTCGGAGCGAATGAAGCGTTCGAAGACGGCGGCGTCTTCGAAATCATCGCCGACACGGCTCATGAGCGCGCCCCGCGCGTCCTCGAGAAGATCCTCGCGATCACCTCGGACATCGCCGCTCATGGCCCGACCGAGCTCGAGTTCGAGCGAGCCCTCAAGCGCGCCCGCTGGCAGCTGGAAGCTGTTCTCGACGACCCCGGAGAGGTCTCCGATCACGCAGCCTTCGCTCTGCTCACGGGCACCGCTGAGTCCGCCGATGAACGGCTGGGCGAGCTCCTCTCTGTGACAAGGCAGGACGTGCGAGACGTCGCCGAACGCATCTTCTCGCGCGAAGGGCGCGCCGTGGTCGCCGTAGGCCTGCCCAATGCCTCCGCGATCCAGAAGATGCAGCAATTGGCCGAACGCTAAGCCCGGCCGGCCACCTTTTTTTCTTCGGGCGAGAGGGACCCTCCGGAGCAAGCGGTCCCTCAAAAGCAAAACCCCCCGCGAGGGCGCGGAGGGCGGGCAGCGATTTCCCGGAGCTCGGGGACCCTCCCGAGGGGCGCGCGACCGGGAAGCGACTCGAGCCGTCGCTTCCCGATGGTCCTTGGGCCGATTATCTCCCAAGGACCAGGTCGCAGTTCTCCTGGGTGTAACAGAACGAGTAGCCGTCCACGATCGGGCAGCAGATCTGGTCCGCTCCGGTGCAGTCCGGATCGCCGGTGCAGGTCGTACCCTCCGGGGTCCTCTCGGTCGGATCGTCATCACTCGAGCTTCCGCCGGTCCCGTCGGGGTCCTCATCAGCCGGCTCTTCATCCGCCGGGTCCTCTTCTACTGGGTCATCGTCACCGTCACCGCCCGCACCCGTGTCCGGAAGCTCGATGGTGCAGCTCACAGGATCGCCACCACCCTCTTCATCACTCGTGTCCGGCTGCCCGCTCGTGCAGGCGGAGATCGCCGCGCTCTCGTCGTTCGACATCTTGTACTGCTCACCATTCGGGCAGATCAGGATGAACTCGTCGCTCTGGTCTGCGCCCATGTTGTACTCAGTGCCGTCTTCGAAGACGTAGGAATAGAAAGCACCTTCGCTCTCTATCATCACTTCGTAACAGAAACGGCCGCCGGCCCCGTAGAGAGCCGTAGTGCCCGCTTCTGCGTTGGTCTCCATGCGCGAGCCGTCCTCGTATTCGATGACGCTATTGCCTTCTTCGCTGATTCGAATCACGCAGGCGCCCTTGAAGGTCGCGCCACATTCGCCGATGCGCTGGACGAACTCATACATACAGCCATCAAGAATCTCCTGGCCGCCTAGCTCCGAGCAGACAGTCGTCTCGCCGCCACGGTCGACGTAGGTTCCTTCTTCAATCACCCACTCACCCTCGTCGACGCAGCCTTCATCTCCCACGCTCGGCGGGACCTCCGTCTCAGCGTCGCCCGTCTCGATCTCGCGGCTCCGTCCGCCTCCGAGCGGATGTTCGGCGATGATCTGGACCTCGGAGTCTTGACGCACCGCGATCGCAAATTCGCCTTGGGCGTTCGTTTGGGTCTGAGAATCGCCAGCGTAGGAAATTCCGACGCCGCGCACGCGCGCGCCGGGCACAGGGTTGCCGTCTTTGTCCACGACGCGACCACTCACGCAGGTCGCCTCGTAGGGGCGATCCACGTTCCAGGCGGAGAGATGGGGTACAGCGCCCACATAGCCGTCACCCTCCTCTGAAAGCTGCGCGGTGCCTTCGAGAACCCAGATCCCGCGCTCCTCATCGAAGCTATAAAGGGGCATCTCTTCCTCGGGATCTTTCGTGCCCGTCGGCAGCGGAATCTTGATCTCGAGCGTCTCACCCTTGGCGACGTTCAGCTTCTCGTCGTTCTTCATGATCGTGACGTCGAGCATGCCGAAGGACTCGAGCTGACGCGGGCGATCATCCTCTTCCGTCACAAAGTCACCGGGAGCGGCGCGGAGCTCCGCGCTCCGCTTCGGATCGATCGGGGTCAGATAGACGTCGACCGCGCCTTTCACGCGCTCGCCATCAGGATTGACCAGAGAGTTCTTTGGAATCCTGACGAGCGCCCCGCGAGGACCGAGCGCCTCGCCGCCCTTGTCGACATCGACCGACAGACGGGGCCCCTGAGGCAGAAGCACCACATCGAGCCCGACGCTGAAGTTCTTCTCGACTTGGACGCGCTCAAGTCCGGGCAAAAATCCCGACTTTTCGAAGCGCACGACCCCGCCCTTGCTGTCGGTTTCGAGGGAGTAAAGGCCCTTCTCGTCGGATTCGACGATGCTCTTGCCGAGCAAGACCTTCACGCCGCCGACAGGCTTCCCGCTCGCCGCGATCACTCGACCCATGATGGTTCGACCTTTGAGCTCGGGGCCGCTGCTCGTCGAACAGCCAAGGCCCAAGGCCCACCATGCACTCAAGGCAATCAATCCTACTCTCAGGTTTCGCATATTCTCTCCAAGCTCTCCCCGCTTATTCTCTCAGTAGAACGGGCTCTAAGGTCATCAGTAGCTCTCGTCGGCTCGCGCTCGAAAGCTAGAGTATCTAGCGGTCTAACACTCCCGCCCCCTCGGTCACAAGAGGCCCTTTCGGGCTGCCCCCGCCTCAAAAGCAGCCTTTCTTTTTCGATCCCCGGCTCTCACGCGTGCGCCCATTCTTCTTGGTTCGTCTTTGAGGCCGGGCCCTCACGGGCGACTCTTCGTTGCGCGCTCCGCGATCCCGAGCGCTCGAACGGAAGGGAAGAACTCGGTGGCGACCAGGCCCAGGTACGCGATGTTTTTGCCCTCGGGATCGACAAATACAAGAGAAAGGCAGCGCGAGAGGCCTGCTGCGTGCACGATGACCTCCACCGAACCGTCGGGCCCGCCGCGCAGCTCGAGTGTCCCGAAGTACTCGGGGGTTCGGAAGGTCTGAGGCTCAGCAATCTCAATCCTCTCCTCACGGAGGAGCCGCAGTGAGGCGCGCGCCTGGTCAGCACATTCATCCGGCTTGACCGTCCGCCGGGCCGGCCGATGCGCGACGTAAAGGACGCTTCCGGATCCTTCATGCCGCAAGGTGCTCCAAGATCCTACACGCTGCTCGGGACCAAACGCGGCTGCCGCCGGAAATAGAAGACTCACACCCTGCCCGGGCACCACGAGCTCAGAGGCAGGCTCCTCGAAGAGCGAAGGGCCGGCCGCTTTTGCCTCTCCCGCTTCCGGGGTGCTCTCCGGGGTTTCCGCTGAAGAGACGGCGCCCCGCGCGCAGCCGAAGCCCAGACCTCCGACCATCACAAGCACGGCGGTCGCGATCGGCCCCGAAAGATCTCGAACGCTACGCGTATCACGCTTCGCAGAGATCGCGCCTTTTTGCCAGTTCACGAGCGCCTTCATAGAGCGATACGGCCCCGGTTCACAAAAAAGCACCTCTCTGAGGCCGATTTTCGTGCACCGAAAAATCGGGACGTGCTAAGTCGCTCTTTAGGTCGAGGTAGGGGCGCCGGTTCGGTCGCCCGCCCTGCTTTCCTAGGAACGCGAAGGGGCGTTCTGAAAACGGGGGCTACCTCCCTGACGCGAGGCGAGAGACCGCGCCTCCAAGGATCACCAGAGGACACGGAAGTATTGGTCCTGACTCGATGAGAAGATCGAGGTCAGGCCGATCCGGAACACCAGAGCACTCATGCAGACACAGCCCAACCGAAACAGTGGCCGTAAGCGGAAGAAGAAGCCCGAAGCGAAAACCGGGCCGGCCCCGGCGCCGGTCCTGATCGCCGCGAGGCGCCCCGGCTCGCCCCGCCTCGAGAAACCTTCCCGACGCATGAAGGCCGCCTCCGCGCGGCCGAAGACAACGACCCTCCCGCCGCCAGCGCCGAGCGCAGAGGCCCGCTCCGAGGACACCTTCGCCGAGACGCCTCGCCGGCCCCGCGAAGCCCGCATCGTGCAGCGCCGTGAGACGACGATCGACGAGACGGAGCAGACGCGACGGCGCCTTCTGAGCCAATACATGGCGAGCGAAGGACGCAGCGCGATCACCCGCGCCGCGGACAACTATTTGCGGGCCGGCTTCGAAATTCCCGCGGAACAAGAGGCCCAGCTCCAGCTCCTCGAGCACCTCGACGAGAGCCTGGCGCGCCAGGCCATCGCCGTTCTCAAGGAGCTGATCCAGGTCGATCCGCCCCGGAAGTTGCCTTTGTTCCGTCAGAGGCTGCGTCGCCTCGAGGACCACGCCGAGGACCCCGCGACGCGCGAAGCTGCAAGCGAGCTGCGCCGAGCGCTTCCAGGCTGACTCGACGGAGCGTTCTCTAAGGCCCCACGTGGGGGGCCGATTCCGAGGTCCCACTCGAAGCCCCTTGGACATCCAACTCACGGCCTGAAGTTCGCTCCGACTGAACTCACATGCGGTACGGGGCGGTTCGTGAGGTGCCCCAGAAAACACCGCTCCCCCTGAGAGCTTTCGCGGCTTCCGTCTCCCGTGCCGGTTCCGCTCCCCCCTTGCGGGGAACAACGAACCTGCTGTAGGTGAAGTTCCGTATGAACAAAGCCCTCGCCATCGTTCTCCTGTCGACCGGTATCGCCGCCTGCGGTGCCCAGCCTGCCGAACCCGAGACACCCCCGCCGGCGCCGGCTGAACCTGCTCCCGCGCCTCCCGCGCCGGAGTCCAAAGCTACGGATGACCCGAAGAAGTCCGAGGTCAACATCTCCGACCGCATCAAGCAAGCATGTGGCATTAGTGAGACCGAGGCGTACTTCGCCTATAACTCCGCTCAGGTCACTCCTTCCGCGAAGGCGACGCTGAAGAAGCTCGCTGACTGCTTCGCGACGGGCCCGCTCAAGGGCGAGACGATGCACCTCGTCGGTCACGCCGATCCGCGCGGTGAGGCTGAGTACAACATGCAGCTCGGTGAGAAGCGCGCCGGCAACGTCGCCAAGGCGATCATCGCCGAAGGCCTCCCCCAAGCTCAGATCACGACCACCTCGCGCGGTGAGCTCGACGCTCGCGGCACCGACGAAGCCTCTTGGGCCCTCGACCGCACCGTCGACATCAACGTTGCCGAGAAGTAATCGTCTCTGAATAGGCCGGAATGAACCCCGCAGAATCTCCCGTACCCGTGTCCATTCCGACCGTCGCAACCGAGGCGGCTCACTCAGCGAAAGCACTGAACCCGATCGACCTCATGCTGGGGTCGTCGGGTGTGGTGCTTGTCGTGCTTTTGTTGCTCATCGCCGCCTCGACGTTGGTCTGGGTGATCTGGGTCGCCAAAGCGCTTCAACTTTCGCGTCTTCGCGCCGCTCATCGCGCCTTTGAAAGCGCCTCGGTCTCCTGCGCGACGGGCGCCGACTTGGTCGCGCTCGCTGACCGCAACAAGAACGCACCGGGCGCCCGCGTCGTGCTCGCCTTGAATCGACGGCTGGCCGATCCTGCTCTGACTCAAGATCTTCTCTCGGCGATCGCTCACCGCGCTCAAGCTGAAGAAGAACAGCGCGCCTCCGCGCTGATGCCGACCCTCTCGAGTATCGCGTCGGCTTCTCCGTTCATCGGTCTGTTCGGTACCGTCTGGGGCATCATGGACGCCTTCTTGCGCATCGGCGTTGAGAAGAGCGCGTCGCTCCCGGTCGTCGCTCCGGCGATCGGTGAAGCGCTGATCGCGACGGCTTTCGGTCTCGTCGCCGCTATCCCGGCGATGATCGCTTACAACTTCGTGGACCGCCGCATCGGTGAGCTCGGCGAAGAACTCCAGGCTTCTTCCGACGTTTGGGTCGCGCAGCTCTACGCCGATGAGATGCATGGGCGCGCTCGCGCGGGCATGCACGCTGGCGTTCACCGTAGCCCGGAGCTCTGAGGAAGATGGGCGCGAGCGTCGGTAAAAAACGAGGACGCGGCGGCTTCGCGGAAATCAACGTGACGCCGCTCGTCGACGTCATGCTCGTTTTGCTCGTCGTATTCATGGTGACGGCCCCGCTCCTCACGAGCGGCCTCCGGATCGATCTGCCCGAGGTGAACGCGGCAGAGACTCCGGTCAAAGACTCAAAACTCCTCGTCAGCATCACCAAAGAGGGCCAGATCCTCTTTGGTGAGCGCGACGTGACCGCTGATGTTGGCGCAGCGCTCCGCGAGAGCCAGCGAGTGCAGACGGAGCGCGAGCTCTACATCCGCGCCGACAAGGACGCGCGTTATGGCGTCGTCGCCGAGGTTGTCGCTGCGGCGCGCTCAAACGGTGTCGACTCCCTGAACCTTCTCGTTCAGCCCGAGCTTGAGCCGGAGCCCGACGAGTCTGACACCAAAGCCGCTCCGAAGTGATAGGGAGGCCGTAGGGTGGTAGCGAACACTCGGGCAGGGACCTTCTCTAAGAACGAGCTCGGGCTCGCTCTCCTTGCTGGCTTGTGCGTTGAGGTCCTGTTCTTCATCACGCTCACCTGGGCGGGTGATTCGAAGATCGAGGAGAAGAAAGAAATCGCGCCGATCGCGATCCCGATCAACGTCAAGCCGGTCGTCGACGAGCTGCCTCTACTCAAGCTCGGATCGAAGCAGACGACGCAGCCGAAGCTGCCCGACATGTGGAAGAAGGCGACGCCGACTCCGGTGCGCCGCCTGGAAGAACGAAGCGCGCCTTCAGCCCAAGCCGAAGAGAACCCCGCAGAGCTCCCGAAGTCGAAGCTCGCCGACAAAGATCACCCCGCTCCGACCAAAGACGACGAGATCGTCAAAGAAGCTCCGGTCAAGCTCGAGGACCAAGAACAGCCCGATCAGCCTCAGCTCAACACCGAAGGCGCCGCGGACGGCTCCATCGACGGCACCGAAACGGATCCACTCAAGGCGCGCGCCGTCGATCTCTACAAGCAGAAGATCGCCGCCTGGTTCAACTCCCGCTTCAAGCAGCCGGTCGATGCCATCCCCTGTGACACCTTGAAGGGTCTGACCGCTCGCGTGCGCGTCAGCGTCGGCGGCGAACGAGCCATCACCGGCTTTGCTCTCACGGGCTCGAGCGGCAACGCGGTCTTCGACGGCAAGGTGAGCGCCTTCCTCGCAAGCATCGTGGGCCAACAGCTCCCGCCGCCTCCGCCTCTCTACCCAGATATCCTCGAGAGCAACATCTTCCCGATCCTGTCCGGCGCCGGGGCGAACTGCGCCTCCTCCGCGCCCGCCCCGAAGGCCCCGAGCACGACGACGCCCGCTCCGTCGACGCCCGCTCCGTCGATGCCTTCGACGCCTGAGCCTTCCTCGCCGGCTCCCGCCCCCAGCACCCCCGCACCCGCACCGGCGCGCGATTGGGGGAAGACCGACGACTCAGATTGGTGAAGGGCGCCGCGCGCGCCCGCTCAGCAGCTGAGCGCACTCGAGGGCTCGCTCAAGCCCTCTGAGACCAGCTGAGTGCACTCGAGGGCTCACTCATGGCCTCTGAGAGAGCAGCTGAGTGCACTCGAGGGCTCACTCATGGCCTCTGAGAGAGCAGCTGAGTGCAC
>Ga0207868_1000347_pt1 | contig 53905 bp, 58 predicted proteins | sample Passage237B_FD_187370 | JGI IMG/M metagenome (GOLD analysis project Ga0207868, IMG submission 187370) | Cellulose adapted compost microbial communities from Newby Island Compost Facility, Milpitas, CA, USA - Passage2 37B (SPAdes) (version 3) ... | reverse complement strand
AAAAGCCGCAACAAGCCCGCACAGGGCCACCAGTAACATCAACCTCGCAAGCAGCATCTTTTCCTCCCGATTCCCTGCTATCGGCCACTACAGCACCGGGACAGGCCCATGCGCAAAAATTTTTGCCGACGAATTGACGTTTACGTCAACGTCAAATAGATTGCGGTCTACTTTCAGTATATGGCCGAAAAGAGCCAGAAACCCGGGTCTGGACGTGATGTCCGGTCCGGCCATCGAGACAGGTTCAGGGAGTAAGAAGGTCATGGAGCAGCAGCTTCACACGGAAACGCAGCCGGGCAGCGCCAGCGCGCGGGGCCAGAACAAGGCCGAAATGTCCAGCGTCACCTGGTCGATCACCGAACTGGCCGAGGAATTCGGCCTGACGACGCGCGCGATCCGCTTTTACGAGGACAAGGGCCTGCTCTCGCCGGAGCGCCGCGGCCAGACACGCATCTATCACCCCCGCGATCGCGCCCGCCTGATTCTCATCGTCCGGGGCAAAAATGTCGGCCTCGCCCTGGCCGAGATCAAGGAAATCCTCAGCCTTTACGATCAGGAAGATGGCTGCGAGACGCAGAACCGCGTGGCTCTGGCCAAGTTCCGCAAGCGCATCGAGCAGCTTCGTGAGCAGCGCAACGAGATCGACCTCCAGATCAAGACTCTGGAAGATAGCTGTGCCCGCCTGGAAGCCCAGATCGAGCGGCAAGTAAAGGCTGCGGCCAAGAGCCCCTCCGCATCAGCGAAGACGAAGAAGCCTGAAAAGGCTATCGTCTGAGGTAATTGGCGCGCTCCGGTCTCCGGAGCGCGGTTTACCCGCTGGAGGTTACACATGCCGAGCTACAAGGCGCCGCTGCGCGAATATCGTTTTCTCCTGAACGACCTTCTCGACCTTTCGCAATATGCGAAATTGCCGGGCTTTGCCGATGCACCGGCAGATCTTGTCGATGCGATTCTGGAAGAAGCGGCCAAGCTCACCGAAGAGGTGCTCCAGCCCCTCAACCAGATTGGCGACCGGGAAGGCTGCAAGCTCGAAAATGGCGTTGTGACGACTCCGACCGGCTTCAAGGAAGCCTACAAGCTGCTGGTCGAAGGCGGCTGGCCCGCGCTGGTGGCTGACACGCAATATGGCGGTCAGGGCTTGCCCAATGCGCTTGGCGTGATCTTCAACGAGATGGTCTCTTCCGCCAACATGGCCTTCGGCATGTATCCGGGCCTGTCGCATGGTGCCTATTCCGCGCTCTCGCAGCACGGCACGGATGAGCAGAAGAAGAAATATCTGCCGAAACTCGTGACGGGGGAATGGACCGGCACGATGAACCTGACCGAGCCGCATTGCGGCACCGATCTCGGTCTGCTGCGCACCAAGGCCGTGCCGGTGGGCGATGGGTCCTACAAGATCAGCGGACAGAAGATTTTCATTTCGGCAGGCGAGCATGATCTTGCCGAAAACATTCTCCATCTCGTTCTCGCGCGCATTGAAGGTGCGCCGCAGGGCGTGAAGGGCATTTCTCTTTTCCTCGTGCCGAAGTTTCTTGTGAACGAAGACGGCTCGCTCGGCGCCCGCAATGGCGTGACCTGCGGCGCGCTGGAAGAAAAGATGGGCATTCACGGCAACGCGACCTGCGTTCTGAATTATGACGACGCCATTGGCTGGCTCGTCGGTGAGGAGCACAAGGGCCTGCGTGCCATGTTCACCATGATGAACGAGGCGCGTCTCGGTGTCGGCCTGCAAGGCCTGTCTCAGTCGGAAGTTGCCTATCAGAACGCCCTCGCCTATGCGCAGGAGCGTTTGCAGGGCCGCTCGCTCACCGGGCCGAAAGCGGAAGACAAGCCCGCTGACCCGCTGATCGTGCATCCTGATGTGCGCCGTATGTTGCTCAACATCAAATCCTTCAATGAAGGCGCACGCGCGCTTCTTGTCTGGACGGCGCTTCACGGCGACCTCTCGCATCGCTCCGACGATGAGAAGACGCGCGAGTTCGGCGATGACATGATGGCGCTGCTGACGCCGGTGCTGAAAGGCTATTTCACGGATCGCGGCTTCATGAATGCGGTCGATGCGCAGCAGATTTTCGGCGGCCACGGCTATATCGCCGAATGGGGCATGGAACAGTTCGTGCGCGATGCGCGCATTGCCATGATCTATGAGGGCGCAAATGGCATCCAGGCGCTCGACCTTGTTGGCCGCAAGCTCGCGCAGAATGGCGGTCGCGCCGTCTTCGCCTTCTTCAAGGCTGTGGATGATTTCATTGCCGAGAACAAGAATAACGAGGCGCTGAAATCTTTTATCGAGCCGCTTGGCCGCGCCCGTGCCGATCTTGAAACGGCGACCATGTGGTTCATGGAAAATGCGCTGACCAACGCGGACCATGCCGGCGCAGGTTCTACCCCCTATATGCATCTTTTCGGCATTACGGGGCTTGCCTTCATGTGGGCGAAAATGGCAAAGGCCGCGACCGAGAAACTTGCCGCCGCTGAAGGGGGCGACAAGGTCTTCTACGAAACAAAAATAAAGACCGGCCGCTACTACATGGAACATGTGGTGCCCGAAACGGCGACGCATCTCGCGCGCGTCCGTCACGGTGCTGACACCATGATGTCGCTGGCGGCTGGCGAATTCTGATTGCTGCACGTCTCAAGGGAGAGCGAAGAATGAGTGCCGAATACAAGTCCCCCTGGCTGAACGAGGAACTGGAAATCCTTCAGGATGCCGTCCGCAAGTTCTATGAAAAGGAATTCCAGCCCCATGTGGAACGCTGGGAGGAGCAGGGGTCGGTGGATCGTGACGCCTGGCTGAAGGCCGGTGAGGCAGGCATTCTTTGCGCCTCCATCAAGGAAGAATATGGCGGCGGCGGCGGCAATTTCGGTCATGAAATGGTCATCGCGCAGGAGCAGGGCCGCGCCGGCATTTCCGGCTTCGGCAACTCCGTGCATTCCGGCATCGTGGCCCACTACATTCAGGCCTATGGCACGGAAGAGCAGAAGAAAAAATGGCTCCCCAAGATGGCGTCCGGCGAAATGGTCGGTGCCATCGCCATGACGGAGCCGGGCACGGGTTCCGACCTTCAGGGCGTCAAGACGACAGCGAAGAAGGAAGGCAACCAGTATGTGATCAATGGTCAGAAGACCTTCATCACCAATGGTCAGCAGGCAAATCTTATTTGCGTCGTCGCCAAGACCGATCCGGCTGCGGGCGCCAAGGGCACCTCGCTCATCATGGTCGAGACGGATGAGGTGGAAGGCTTCCGCCGCGGCCGCAATCTGAAGAAGATGGGCCAGAAGGCGCAGGACACATCCGAACTGTTCTTTGATGATGTGAAGGTGCCGACCTCCAACCTTCTCGGCACGGAAGAAGGCAAGGGCTTCATTCAGCTCATGCAGCAGCTTCCGCAGGAACGCCTCATCATCGCGGTCAATGCCTGCGTTGCGATGGAAATGGCGCTGAAATACACGACCGAATATGTGAAGGACCGCAAGGCTTTCGGCTCTCGCATTCTCGATTTCCAGAACACGCAGTTCAAGCTCGCCGAATGCAAGACCGAAGCAACCATCGCTCGCGTTTTCGTGGACGATTGTGCGGTCAAGCTGCTGAAGGGCGAGCTTGATCCCACCACGGCGGCCATGGCCAAGTGGTGGACCACACAGAAGGAAAACGAGATCATCGATACCTGCCTGCAGTTCTTCGGCGGCTATGGCTACATGATGGAGTACCCCATCGCGAAGCTCTACACGAATGCCCGCATCCAGAAGATCTATGGCGGCACGAACGAAATCATGAAGATGCTGATTGCGCGCTCGCTCTGAGCAGATTTCACGACAGGGCGCTTCACCTTCGGGTGAAGCGCCACTCGCGGAATGCAATCGCAGACATGAAGGGTGAAGGCCATCTGTGTGGCTTTTGAGAACCCGACACGAACCAGTCCCTCAAGGGAGACATGAAATGACCGATTGTTATGTCTATGACGCCGTGCGTACACCGCGCGGCAAGGGCAAGAAGGACGGCGCGCTGCATGAAGTGACTGCGCTCGAGCTTGCCACGCAAACGCTGAAGGCGATCCGCGACCGCAATAACCTCGACACCTCAAAGGTCGATGACGTTGTGCTCGGCTGCGTTGATCCTGTGGGCGAGCAGGGGGGCGACATCGCCCGCATCGCGGTTCTGAACGCCGATTATGCGCAGACGACCGCAGGTGTGCAGATCAACCGCTTCTGCGCCTCCGGCCTTGAAGCGACCAATATGGCCGCCGCAAAGGTCATGTCCGGCGAAGCCGACATGGCGATTGGTGGCGGTGTTGAAAGCATGTCGCGCGTCGGCATGGGCGCCTCGGGTGGTTCCTGGTCCACCGATCCCGCCATCGCCTTCAAATCCTATTTCACGCCGCAGGGCATTGGCGCCGATCTCATCTGCACCAAATATGGCTTCACCCGCGCAGATGTGGATGCCTATGCCGTGGAGAGCCAGAGGCGCGCGAAGAATGCGTGGGACAATGGCTACTTCAAGAATTCCGTCATTCCGGTGAAGGACATTAACGGCCTCACCATTCTCGACCATGACGAGCATATGCGGCCTGATGCGACCATGCAGTCGCTCGCCGCGCTGCAACCCTCTTTCGCATCGCTCGGCGAATTTGCGTTCGACGGCGTCGCCCTTGCGCGCTACCCGGAAGTGGAAGAGATCACCCATGTCCACCATGCGGGCAATTCGTCCGGCATCGTGGATGGTGCCTCCGCTGTTCTCGTCGGCAATCTCGAAACCGGCAAGGCGATGGGCCTGAAGCCCCGTGCGCGCATCCGCGCCATGGGCTCCATCGGCTCCGAGCCTTGCATCATGCTGACCGGCCCTGCCGACGTGTCGCGCAAGGTGCTGAAGAAGGCGGGCATGAATCCGGAAGACATCGATCTCTACGAGCTGAACGAAGCCTTCGCCTCTGTCGTGCTTCGCATGATGCAGGTGCTCGATATTCCGCATGAGAAGATGAACGTGAATGGCGGTGCCATCGCCATGGGCCATCCCCTCGGCGCGACCGGCGGCATGATCCTCGGCACGGTGCTCGACGAGCTGGAGCGCCGCGACCTCAACACCGCGCTGATCACGCTTTGCGTCGGCGCGGGCATGGGCACGGCCACCATCATCGAACGCGTGTAATCGCGGAGAGGCGAAACAAGATGACCACTTACGAAAACTTCAAATTCGAAGTCGATGGTGATGGCATTGCGCTGATCACCTGGGACATGCCCAACCGTTCGATGAACGTGCTCTCGCAGGGCTCCATGGCGGACATGGCCTCGATCATCGAAAAGATCATGGGCGATGACGCAATCAAGGGCGCGATCCTCACCTCCGGCAAGGATGCGTTCTGCGCCGGTGCCGATCTGTCCATGATGGGCGGTCAGGCCGGTGGCGGTTCGGGCGGCGGTTCCGAAGAAGACCGCGTCCGCGCCATGTATGAGGGCAACCTCAAGTTCAACATGCTGCTGCGCAGCCTTGAGACCTGCGGCAAGCCGGTGGCGGCCGCGATCAACGGCACCGCGCTTGGTGGCGGTCTCGAAGTAACGCTTGCCTGCCACTACCGCGTGGTGAGCAACAAGCCGAAGACGCAGATTGGCCTGCCGGAGGCAAAGGTCGGGCTTCTCCCCGGCGGTGGCGGCACGCAGCGTCTGCCGCGCCTCATCGGTGCTCAGGCCGCGCTCCCGCTTATCCTGCAGGGCACGGCGCTGACACCGGAAAAGGCGGTTCAGGCCGGCATCTGCCACAAGCTTGTCGAGCCGGGCGAGGAAGTATCCGCCGCGAAGGCGTGGCTGAAAGAGGGTCTTGCCCAGCCGAAGATCAAGCTCGGCAAGAAAGGTCCGGAAGTTTACGCCATCGCCGTGCAACCCTGGGACCGTGAAGGCTATCGCATCCCCGGTGGCGGCCCGCACGATCCGAAGGGCGGCCAGACCTTCACCATTGGCAATGCCACGCTGCACAAGCAGACTTTCGGCAACTTCCCGGCGCAGAAATACATCATGTCCTGCGTCTATGAAGGATTGCAGGTGCCAATCGAAGCGGGGCTCCGCATCGAGACGCGCTACTTCACGAAGCTGCTGATGGACCCGCGCTCCAAAGCGATGATCCGCTCGCTCTTCCTCTCCATGCAGGAACTCGCCAAGGGCGCGCGTCGCCCGGCTGGCGTGGCTCCCTTCGCGGTGAAGAAGCTCGGCATCCTTGGCGCAGGCATGATGGGTGCGGGCATTGCTTATGTCTCCGCGCAGGCGGGCATGGAAGTGGTGCTGCTCGACACCGATCAGGCAAATGCGGAAAAGGGCAAGGCCTATTCCGAGAAACTGCTCGCAAAGCAGCTTGAGCGCGGAAAGATCACCAAGGAGAAGGCAGACAAGCTTCTCGCCCTCATCAAGCCGACGACGAATTACGACGACCTGAAGGGCGCCGATCTCGTCATCGAAGCCGTGTTCGAAAACCGCGAGATCAAGGCGGAAGTGACGAAGAAGGCCGAGCCGCAGCTTGCGGAAGGCGGCATCTACGGCTCGAACACCTCCACCCTGCCGATCACGGGTCTTGCGGAAGCCTCGGCCAAGCCTGAGAACTTCATTGGCATCCATTTCTTCTCGCCCGTGGACAAGATGCAGCTTGTCGAAATCATCATGGGCAAGAAGACGAGCGATGAAACGCTCGCCAAGGCGATGGACTATGTGAAGCAGATCCGCAAGACGCCGATCGTCGTCAATGACAGCCGCGGCTTCTACACATCGCGTTGCTTCGGCACTTATGTCGGCGAAGGCATTGCCATGCTGAGCGAAGGTGTGCCGCCTGCCATGATCGAGAATGTGGGCAAGATGACGGGCATGCCCGTGGCACCGCTCGCGCTCAACGACGAAGTGGCCCTCGATCTCGCCTACAAGGTGCGTCAGCAGACGAAGAAGGACCTCGGCGACAAATATGTCGAGACCCCTGCTGACAGCCTGATCGAAAAGATGGTTGTGGAGCTTGGCCGCGTTGGCAAAAAAGCGGGTAAGGGCTTCTATGACTATCCCGCACCGGACAACAAGGGCGGCAAGAAGCGCCTTTGGCCGGGCCTCGCCGATCTCGTCGGCAAGAGCCAGGACCCTGAAACGATCGACGTGCAGGAACTGCGCAACCGCTTCCTCTACATTCAGGCGCTCGAAGCAGCGCGCTGCTTCGAGGAAGGCGTGGTGACGGATGTGCGCGATGCAGATGTCGGCGCCATTCTTGGCTGGGGCTTCGCGCCCTGGGCAGGTGGTCCGCTCTCGCTGATCGACATGGTCGGCACGGCTGCTTTCGTCGAGGAATGCGACAAGCTCGCCCAGAAATACGGGCCGCGCTTCACGCCGAACAAGCTGCTGCGCGATATGGCCTCGAAGGGCGAAACCTTCTATGGCCGCTTCGCTCCCGGCAAGGAAAAGGCCGCCGCCTGATCCTGATGCCCTGAAACCGGAAACGCCCCGTCGGAAGACGGGGCGTTTTTCTTTGCGGAAAACTGATCGTGGCCCTGCTCGATGAGGTGGGTCAGTCAAAAATCTGGCAGAAATTGCTTTCTATTTGTCATTTCCGCCACCCTGCTCCGGGCGTAGGCTGTCGCCCATGTCAAGGTCAGTCGCCGAAAAGCCCCGGAAACTCACCGCACCACGCCATGTCGTGATGCTCGCCTATCACGGCGCGCAGGTGCTCGATATTGCGGGTCCGGTTCAGCTTCTTTCTGCGGCTCAGGAGAACGGACAGGCCGCCTACCGGATCGAACTTGTCGCGGAACAGCGCGGCTCCATTCAAACGACGAGCGGTCTCACGCTTCAGGCAGACCGCGCTTTCGCCGACCTTGGACCGGATGAGCTTGCCTCTCTCGACACATTCATTGTCTCCGGGGGCAATGGCTCGCGCGAAGAGATGGGGAACGAGGCGCTTCTCGCATTTGTGCGCAAGGCCGCGAAACAGGCGCGGCGCGCCGTGTCCATTTGCACAGGCTCCTTCATCCTCGGCGCGGCGGGCCTGCTTGATGGTCGCCGGGCCGCAACCCATTGGGCTTACGCTCCCCTCATGCGCCAGCTTCTTCCGAAGGTGCAGGTGGATGAAGATGCGATCTATGTGCGCGATGGAAAGTTCTGGACGAGTGCCGGTGTCACCGCCGGCATGGACCTTACACTGGCACTGATCGAGGCGGATCTCGGGCGCGAAATGGCGCTCACCCTTGCGCGCCATCACGTCATGTATCTGATGCGCCCCGGCGGTCAGTCGCAATTTTCCGCAGAGCTTGCCGCGCAGCATGTCGGCAATGAGCGCCTCGCAAAGCTCTGCGCCTTTATTATCGAAAATCCGAGCGAGACGCATTCCGTGCCGGAGCTTGCGGCGCGCTGCCATATGAGCGAGCGCAGTTTCGCCCGGCACTTCGTTGCCGAGACAGGTTTCACGCCTGCGCAATTCGTGGAGCGCGCAAGGCTTGATGAAGCCTGCCGCCGCCTCGCAAGCGGCGATGCCTCGCTTGATGCTGTTTCTGCCGCTTCCGGCTTCGGCGCGGCAGAGCGAATGCGCCGCGCCTTTCTCCGCCATCTCGGCGTTACACCCGGCCGCTACCGCGAACGCTTCCAGACATCGCGGCGTGAACAACAGACATACCACTCACACCTCTAGGGAGGTCATCATGACCCGCACACGCAACATTGGCATTCTGCTTTTTGATGATGTGGAAGAACTCGATTTCGTCGGCCCCTATGAAGTCTTCACCATGTCGAACGAGATGTATGGCTTTAAGGGCGAGGACACGCGGGACAATGTGCTGCTGATTGGCGAGACGGGGCAGAAGATCACCTGCGCCAAGGCAATGGTCGTCGAGCCGCATGTAAGCATCGCCGATGCGCCGCGGCTTGATCTGCTTCTGATACCGGGCGGTCAGGGCACGCGCCGTGAAGTGAACAATCCCGCGCTGGTTGACTGGATCAAGCGCACTGCAGGCACCTGCGAATGGGTGACGAGCGTTTGCACCGGCTCCTATCTTCTCTGTGCCGCGGGTCTTGCCGAAGGAAAGCGCGTGACGACACATTGGGCTTTCATTGATGCACTGCGCGAGCAGGGCGGGGCGGGCGCCGTTCTTGAAGAAGTACGCTATGTGCGGGATGGCAATCTCGTCACGGCAGCGGGCGTATCGGCAGGCATCGACATGGCTCTCTGGCTGCTCGGCCAGATGCATGGCGAAGAACATGCCCGCGCGACGCAGCGCGGCATGCAATACGACCCCGCACCGCCTTACGCTGCGGCAGTTTGATCGCTAAACTCCCCTTCAAAAGATTTGAAGGGGAGGAGACATGACCGGGGCTGCATCGCGCGAACTGAATGCTTGGCGCGCAAGTGCCGATCTGCATCAGCGCTTTCTGACAGGACTCATCCTGCGCGCCGTCGTCTTCAAGGGTGAAGGGGCGGCGACAGAGCTGACATTCCGCACCTTTCGGGCGCAGCATGAGGAAAAATTTCTCGCAGGCTGGAAAAGCCTCGGCCTTTCTCATCTGCCGCCTGCGGTGGCTTGCGCCCAGTATATCTATCTCGCAAATCACGTTGGCGGCGTGAAATGCGAATTCATTCCCGAAAGCGACAGGAAAGCCTGGGTGCGCTATCTGCCGCCCCGCTGGATATGGGACGGGGCTGCGATCTGTGCTGTGCCGAATGAAGTGAGTATCGCCTTCATGCGCGGCTTTCATTCACAGGTCGGTGTGTCGCTTGGCAATCCCAATCTCGGCTTCGTCTGTACGCGCATCACGACGCAAATTGATCCCTGTCTTGAAGGCTATTTTATCGAGGAAGACCATCCGCTGCTTCCCGATGAGCGGCTGCGCTTCCGCTTCGGCGAGGAGGGGCCGGATGTTGATCCTGCGAAACTTCCCCATGTCGAATGGTCGGAAGAGCGTATGGTGAAGGCGAAGCGAAATTACGCGGTGCAATATATCCGCTCCATCCTGCCTGCCGCGGTGTCTCTGTTCGGAGAGGATGAAGCGTCAATGCTCGGGCGCGAGGCGGGCCGTCTCATCGGCATGCAGTGCTATGACGCAACCGCCGCCCTGATCGGCGTTGAGGGAAATGATGCGACAGCCTTTGCGCGCTATTTCGCCGCTCTCCTTGCTGCGGGTGGTGATGAGGCGGAAGTTCAGGGCACTGAAATCTCCACCCGCACATGGCGCATGATGAAGGACAAGGAAGGGGTAACACCTGCCTGCTTCGATGCCTGGAATGCTCTTTTTGAGGGAGCGCTCGCCGTCCATAACCGTCATCTGAGGCTCGAAGTCACCGCCCGCATGGATGCCGGTGCGGCCCATTGGGGATGGCGTGTCCGATAGACGGATTTCGAAATTTCCGCTCTACTTCAAGCAATCAAAAAGAATCGCCAGGAGAGGCAAGGCCATGTCAGGCAGCAACCCGTTCGACCCCAGGCTCTTCACCGAGGACGCCATTTCTGCGGAAACCAAAGGCATCAACGACCTCATCATCAACGCCATGAAGGAACTGCCGGAATGGTGGGACATTGGCGTCGCAACCTTTCGCGAGCAGCGCGCAAGGGGTGAGGGTGCTTTCCCTCTCGCACCGAAATCTCCCCGCGCCCGGGAGATTGAGATTGATGGCAAGGGCACCAAAGTGAAGCTCCGCATCATCGCGCCGGAGGGAAGCCCGCGCGGCGTTTATCTGCATATTCATGGCGGCGGCTGGGTGCTGGGCGGGGCCGACCAGCAGGACCCGATGCTGGAGCGGATTGCGGATCGCGCGGGCCTTGCCTGTGTCAGCGTTGAATACCGCCTCGCGCCGGAAAATCCCTATCCGGCCGGCCCGGATGACTGCGAGGCGGCAGCCGTCTGGCTCGCCAAGAATGCGAAAGCGGAGTTCGGAACGGACGCGCTCGTCATTGGTGGTGAATCTGCGGGCGGCCACCTCTCCGCCGTCACGCTTCTCCGCATGCGCGACAGGCATGGCTTCACGGGCTTCCGTGGCGCGAACCTCGTATTCGGTGCATTCGATATGTCGATGACGCCGAGCCAGCGCGCCTTCGGCGATGAGCGGCTTATCCTGCGCACGATCGACATTGAAAAATTCGGCGATGCGTTCCTGCCGCCGCATATCGATCGGCGTGACCCGGATGTCTCGCCGCTTTATGCCCGTCTGCATGATATGCCGCCCGCGCTCTTCTCCATCGGCACGCGCGATGCGCTGATAGATGACAGCCTCTTCATGCATGCGCGCTGGATTGCGGCGGGCAACAAGGCAGAGCTTGCCATCTATCCGGGCGGCGCGCATGGCTTCATCGCCTTCCCCGGCGCGCTGGCCGCCGCCGCCAATGAGCGGATCGATGAGTTCCTGAAGAACGCCGTCGCCTGACGAAGCTGCGGGGTGAAGCGGGGGCTGGTCGGGGCATGACAAGCTCCGTCCCGGCCCCTATGCTTTGCCCCTCGCGTTCAGGATCACAAGTTCCATGACCGATTATCTCGATACGTTTCGCGGCACCGTCAACACCTGGGAGTGTGACGAAGTCGGCCATATGAATGTGCAATTCTATGTGGCCCGTGCATCGGACGCCGGCTTCTATATGCGCGATGCGCTCGGCATTTCGCCTTCTGTCGTGCGCAATGAAGGTCGCGCCGTGGTGGCGCTGGAGGAGCATGTGCGCTTCCTGCGGGAACTGCGCGCAGGCGACATCATGAACATGCGCACGCGCCTTGTCGAAATGCGCGACACGACTGTGGTGACATTTCACGAGCTGTTCAATTCCGCGAGTGGCGAAACCTCGGCAACGATTGTCGCCGTGTCAGGTTATTTTGATCTCAAAACCCGCAAGCTCATTCCGTGGAGCGCGGAGGCGAAGGAGCGTGCGGCTCCGCTTCTCGGTCCCTTGCCGCCTCACGCAGAACCGCGCAGCGTCCCGCGCGAAACGCGCCTGCCGGCAAAGCGGCTGGAGGATGCGGCAGATTTCGTTGAAATCTATCGCGGCGCGGTGATGCCGTGGGAGTGTGATGATTTCGGCCATATGAACACACGCTTCTATATGGCGCGTTTCTCCGATGGGGCGGGGCATCTCTGGCAGGCCATCGGCTTCAACAAGTCCGCCATGATGGCGAAGCGGCGCGGCACAGTGGTGCTGGAACTGCGGCTGAACTATCTCCGCGAGGTCCGCTCCGGCACCCTGCTCATTGCAAAAAGCACGCTTACCCGTGTGGAAGGCAAGACGCTCACCTTCGTCCATTACATGTTCGATGCGGAGACGGGAGAGGCTGTGGCCACCGGCGAGGTTATCGCCGTGATGCTTGACCTTGATGCGCGCAAGACCGTTCCCTTCACGGATGAGGAGCGGGCAATGCTTGCAAGCCATGTGAGAGAACTCGCGTGAGCGGCCTTATCGACACTTATCGCGGCTATGTCTCGGTGCAGGAATGTGACGAGATGGGCCATATGAACATTCAGCACTACATCGCCAAGAGTTCGGACAGTTCGTTCAATCTGCGCGTGGCGATGGGGCATGCTGCGCTTGCGCAGGCGGAAACCGGGCTTGGCTATGTTGCGCTGGAACATCACATCCGTTTCCACCGCGAGCTTCGCACAAGTGATCTTGTTGCGATCCGCGCGGGCGTCGTCGAAATCCGCGACAAGACCATGCGCATCTATCAGGAAATGCGCGAAGTGCTGGATGACAGGCTCGCCGCAACCTTTGTCGTGGATACGGGGTGCCTCAACCTTGAAACACGCCGCCTAACTGCCTGGCCGGATCAGGTGCGGGCGCGCGTCGAGACCATGCGCACATCGCTGCCGCCGGAAGCAGAACCCCGAGCCCTGCCGCGTGAAGCCATGGAGCGGGATGTGTCGCTTGCGCGGGCAGATGCCGAAGGCATGCTGGAGACAAACCGCTCCGTGGTAAACACATGGGAATGCGACACCAATAACCACATGAATGCCCGCTTTTTTATGGCGCGCTTCTCCGATGCGCAGGGGCATATGTGGGCGCAGGCGGGGCTTGGCCGCCATGAGCAGGCGGCGCGCGGCCTCGCCACGGCGACGGTTGAAATGCGCCTCGCCTATTTCCGTGAACTGCGCGCAGGCGAAACGCTTTTCGTGCGCACGGCAATTCTGAAGACAGAAGGCAAGATCCTGCGCTATCGCCACTGGCTTTTCAGCGGCGATACGGGCGAACCCGCCTGTGCGGCGGAAGGCGCGGCAGTGCTTTTTGACAAGGCAACGCGCAAGGCTGTTCCCTTGCCTGATCAGATTAGAGAACGCCTGCGCTGAACAAAATCATCATCAAGAAACGGAATCACAAGAATGAGCGAGATGATTGAAGTAGCCCGCTCCAGCGTCCAGACCTGGGAATGTGACCAGATGGGCCATATGAATGTGCAGTTCTATATGGAGAAGGCAGATCACGGCCTTGCTGCGCTCGGCCTTGCGCTTGGTCTTGGTCCGCGCGTCTCGCGCAATGAAGGCGCGCGCCTTCAGGTGAGCGATCATCATGTGCGCTATCTGCGCGAGCAGCGTCCCGGTGCACCTTTCTTTCTCCGTGCCGGTATTCTTGAAGTGCGTGATTTCGGCCTCACCGTTTATGAGGAAATGGTGAGCACCGCATCGGGTGAGCCTGCGGCCACTTTCATCATGGAAGTGCAATGGGTGGATGATGAAACACGCGAGGTAAAGCCCGTTCCGGCAAGGGCGAAAGCGGCGGCAAGGGAACTCATCATCGAGCGCCCGGCCCATGGCAGCCCGCGCGGTCTTGAACTCTATGATCCGCGCCCCGCGCCCAAACTCTCCGAGGCGGATGAGCTTGGCATGGTGCGCACATGGCAGGGCCAGATATTGCCGGTGCAGTGCGACGCGCAGGGCTTTCTCAACGTGCGCCACTTCGTTGGCATCGTGTCGGAGAGCATTCCCAATCTGCTGGCGCAGACAAGCGGCACCGACCGCTCAAAGACACCGACCATTGGCGGCGCGGCGCTTGAATATCGCTTCGTATATCGGCGTTATCCGCGCATCGGCGATGTGCTGACACTGCGCAGCGGGCTGAAGCAGGTCGGCCCCAAAACATATATCTGGTGCCACTGGCTTTTCGATCTCGAAACAGGGGAATCCGTGGCCACGGCGGAGGCAATCGCCATTGCGCTTGATCTCACCACGCGCAAGGCCATCCCGATCCCGGACGACATGCGCAGCACGCTCGAAGGGCTCGTTATTCCGGGCCTCGGCGTCTGAGCGGAAGGGCTAGCGCCCCTCCGCTTCCAGCCGCGCAGCGAAGTCGCGAACTTCCTGTATCACCAGTTCGGGAAATTCCATCGGCAGGAAATGGGTTGAACCCTTCACTTGCATGATATGGGCGCCGGGATCGCGCCGCTTCAGCTTCTGCGGAAAAGACCCGCGACAGGTCGAGCCATGCTCCGCATGGAGCAGTGCAAGCGGCACGTTGAGATTGCGCACCGCTTTCGAGATGTTGTGTCCATGCGCGCGGAAGTTCGCGGCCTCCCATGCGGGCGCACAGGAAAGCTCCACCTGTCCGTCATCCCGCAGGCGCGTGCCGCCCGCGACATAATCCTCAAGAAAGCCGCGCGGCCATGTGGTGAAGGCGCCGCGCCCCAGATAGCGGTTCACGATCGTCTCGCCATCGGGAAAGACAGCGCGTCTCTTCTCCGCACCATCAGCAAGCGACATAGGCCCGCCCTTCATGCCGAGAAGGCGAAAGGCCATCAGCAGGTAGCGGAAAGACCACGGCGTCATCACCGGATCCACCAGCACCAGCCCGCGCACAAGATCGGGACGCGCCGCGGCCGCCATCACGCTTGCAGCACCGCCCATAGAATGACCCGCAAGAATGACCTTCTGCCCGGTCGCCGCCGCGAAATCTTCCACCATGCGGATCAGATCATCACGATAGACATACCAGTTGCGATGCGTGGCAGGATCGGCGGGCAGCCGCGTTGCGCCATGCCCGCGCGCATCCCATGCGCGGATGTGGAACCGATCGGAAAGCTCTTCCAGAATGCGCCTGTAGGTCTGCCCGTTGAAGCCATTGGCATGAGCGAAGTGAAGCGGGGCCTTGCCCGCTTCATCCGCACCCCACTCCAGATAGGAAATCTTTCCATCCGGCACGCGCAATTCACGCCGCGTAAGGGCTTCATTCAGAACGACATTCATCGGGATCAATCCGGTTTCTTATTGTTTTGTGCTTTGGGTGGATGCAGTCACTCGGCTGCGCTTTGCGTGGCCTTGCGGAAATCGGGCTTGCGCTTGTTGAGGAAAGCATCGACGGCTTCCTTGTGCTCCGCTGATACATAGCAGATCTTGAGCGCGTTGATCTCACGCTTCTGCGCAAGCTTCATATCTGTCTCGCAGGCATTCTGCGAGATGAGCTGCTTTGTCATGCGAAGCTGGCGCGATGGATTTTCCGCAATGCTGCTCGCGATTTCGAGTGCCTTGTCGAGCAGCTTGTCGCCCTTCACCACATATTCGCAGAGACCTTTTTCTTTTGCCTCGGCCGCGGGGTAAAGGCGGCCGGAAAGCATCATTTCATTGGCATGGCCCCAGCCCATCCGGCTGACAAGGAAATGCGAAGACGCAAGCTCCGGCACAATGCCCATCTTTACAAAGACCATACCGAACTTCGCTTCTTCCGCCGCAACGATCACGTCGAAGGGCAGGATCATGGTCACGCCAATGCCGACAGCCGGGCCGTTCACGGCGGCGATCATCGGCTTCGAGCTGCGCACAAGTTCGATCCAGTCCACATCTCGCGGCATGCCGCCCGTGTCATTGTTGCGATCATTACCGTCAATGCGCGACTGAAACGTATCGCTGATATCGGCACCCGCGCAGAAGCCGCGCCCCTCGCCCGTCATCACAATGGCGCCAATATCGGGATCATCATTTGCGCGCTGAATGGCGTCGGCTTGCTCGGCTGCCATCTGCCCCGTCCAGGCGTTCAGCCGCTCCGGCCGGTTCAGGGTGATAATGAAAATATTGCCGCGCTTTTCTGTCTTGATCTGGCTGTAGTTCATGAGTCGCTCCTCCGCCATGTCTTTTGGCGAAGTCTAGGGAGGCGCGCGAGGCGCTGCAATGGAGCCGCCGTCACCCCAGTCTTCCGCTGCGTCGCTTGCATGGAAAGCGTTCCCGGTTACGCTCTGCGCAAGGTCATTGCAGGAGGGAGCAATCATGAAACTGGAACTTGAGGGCAAGCATGTCTTCATTGCAGGCGCGAGCCGGGGCATCGGCTTCGGCATGGCACGGGCTTTTGCTGCCGAAGGGGCGAAGGTCACGCTCGCGGCGCGCGGTGAGAAGTCACTCGACGAGGCCCGTCAGAAGCTGCTCGCAGAGGGTGTGAAGGCAGAAAATCTCTTCACCGTTGCAGGCGACATGACCACTTCGGATGTCGTCTCGGCGGCGCTCGATGCGGCGGAAGCAAGCCTCGGGCCGCTTCATTGCGCTGTTGCTAATGTGGGCCTCTCGAAAGCGCCGCTCGGCTTTGATGTAACGGACGAAGACTGGGACGCCGACATGAAGCAGAACTTCTTTGGCTCCGTCTGGCTCGCGCGTGAGGCGGCGCGGCGGATACTGAAGCGCCCCGCGGAGACACGTCAGCATGCAAGTCTCATTCTGATCTCGTCCATCGCGGGCGTCGATGCGATGGGCACATCGCTTACCTATGCGGCCTCGAAGGCAGGCATCAATCATTTCACCCGCCAGCTTGCAAAATTTGTCGGAAAGGAAGGCTTGCGTGTGAACGCTATCGCGCCGGGCAATATTCTCTTCGAAGGCGGCGTCTGGGACAAAAACACGAAAGAGCGGCCGGAAGCCTGGGACCGCTGGATCAAGCGGGAAGTGGCACTCCGCCGCTTCGGCACGGCGGAAGAGATAGCGGACGCCGCGCTTTTCCTCGCAAGTCCGCGCGCAAGCTTTATCACCGGCGAGGTGCTTGTCGTGGATGGCGGGCAGGTGCGCTAGTCGCTATTCGACAACAAGCTGGAACTGGCGTCTCGTCAGGCGCGGGAAGGCGGGGAAGGAGATAATGCCTTCGCCTCCCGCTTCCTTCAGCATGGCGCGCGCGGCTTCAGCCTTCTCGCCCTGCAGGGAGGCAAGAAAATCGAGTGGCCGTTGCAGCATCCAAAGTTCGAAGGGGAAGATCGCGCGTGTGCCCGTCGCTCCTTCCAGCGTGAACTCATGCTGACCGATGGCGCGGGGCACAGGGTTCTTGCCAGCGATGAGCTGAGGATGCGCCTCGACATGCGCTGAAAGCGCCACGGCGGTTTTCTCAAGCACCGGCAGAAATTCGCGCATCATCCGCGCGAGCACGGGAATGATCGTCGCAGGCACTTCGTCATTGGGCAGAAACGCGCCGCCCTTTGGCTGCGGCGGCTTCGTCATGCGCTGAACCCAATTCACCACGTTCGGCGCAAGCCGCTTCATGATCTCGCCGGACGCCGGGTCGCGGTACTGGTGCGCATAGAGCGGCCCATAAAGACCGAAATCGCCAATGGATGGCCGCGTGCCGAACAGGAAATCATGGCTGGCGAAATGCGCATCAAGCTCCGCGAGCAAGCCTTCATAGCTTCTTTCAATGGCCGCCGCCGTCGCCTCGCTCACGCCGAGAAAGGGAAGCGCGCCTGCAAAGGGTTTCGCCGTCTGCTCTCCCACTTCGCGCCGTCCCGCCTCATCGAGATCGGGGCGCGAAAGCCGCCCGAACTCCGCGATGGCGAAGTCACGATTCTTCGTCCAGCGATAATGCATGGCAGGCAGTTTCAGCCATTCATCCGCATAGGTCTCGATCAGAAGCGCCGCGAGCTTCTGCCTCGGGCCTTCCGGATAGATGGAGGCTTCCGGGAAGCGCTGCTCGAAATTGTCGATGATCTCCGAACTGTCCTGCCAGGTTTCGTCTTCCGGCGTCACGACAATCGGAATGACCGGCCAGCCGACACGCGCAAGGATGATATTGCGATAGATGTCGCGCGTTGGTGTGATCTCGGAAAAGGGGATTCGCTTGTAGCGGAGATAGGCGCGCACCTTGCCGGAGAAATAGCTCACCTCCGCGCCGTAAAAATCATAACCCCTTGCCATTTTGCTTCCCGGTTTCCTGTTCCCTGCGCCGCTTTTATTTATCGGCACTAATAATGTCAATTTATTGATGCGTCAGCGGCGCAACGCCCTCGCCGCCGCCTCTCCCCGCAGGACATCCAGATGCAGCGCCTGCGCACAATGCTGCAAACAGGCAATGATATGCGCGGGCTTCCCGCCCTTCACATAGAAGAAGAGGTTATAGCGCGTATCTTCAACGCGGCTCCGCGCATCAAGCTGCCAGACGGCGTCATAGACAGGAAATGCATCCCCCGTCTGGTTGATTGCAGTGGTCATCAGTCGATCGGCAAAGCGCCGCCGATCATCCTGCGTTTCCAGGCCGGCCAGCATGTCAAAGCCGATATCATAGCGGGGATCAAAGCCGGGTCCGGGTGACGGTTCCGCCGCGCCGGGGGGCAAGGCAAGAATGGAAACCGTCTCCGTCGTGCCATGCGCGACCCAGGCATCCCCCATCACCGGCACCAGAGCCTGTCCTGACCATGTGCAAACAAGCACCGCCCACTGATCAAAGGGCGCGGGAACCACTGTCGCCTTGCCAGCAGGTGCGCGGTTGCAGAGAAAATCATCCGGGTCTTCCGTCGCCGAGGCAGTCGGCGCAGCCGCCGGAGGAGCGACACGCGTTGGTGCCGCGGGGATGTCCATGACCTGAGGATCAAGCTCCGCATCCGGCACTGCCGGCGCGGGCGTCATCTGCGGGAGAGTCACGGGCTCCGGTTCCGGGGCGGGCTGCGGTGCTTCCATGCCGGGGGGCAGGGGATCACCCGGCTCCCATACTTGCGCCGCCAAAGGGCTTGTGCCTGCAAGGAGCAACACCCCTGCCATGCGCGCCACCATCTTTCTGCCTGCGGAGATCATGTCCGTCCTTCTCTGCCTGCGTGAAAACATCTACCGCATTAACATTGTTCCGCCCGTAACCGGCTGATCTTTTTGCACAATACCGGCCTTTTTCCGGCCTCGAAAGCGCAGACGCCACAGTCATCGACAAAACCGAACATAACCCTCGTTGAGTGATCCAGCGGCACGGGCGAAGCTGATATCGCAAAAGGTCGCCGCGACGTGATGGAGGAAGCGGCCCTGCGGAGGAGAGAAGATCATGAGCGCATTTCCGGGTTCAGGTTACGGCATTCTCGAACGGCGCTTCATCGCGGAGCCGGCAGGGTACAAGACGGCTGGTGCCTTTGGTCGCCGTGCCTATGGCCGCGCTGCGCCTGCCCCCGCAGCCGAGTTTGAGGTGGAGCGTGTTCTTGCCCGTTGCCGCGCGCGCCGCGCCGCCAATGCGGCGCCGGAGGAAAAGACACGGTCCCGCTTCCGTGAAGATGTGCTCGCCTATGCAGCAACCAGCCTGAGCCTCCTCGCCCTTGCCATTGTTTCCGTGCTGCCGGTTCTCTGACGGCGCAGATTTTTCGAAAGTACCGGCAGCGGATTCCCTCACGCCCCCCCGGGGTCCGCAACGGCGCAAGGCCCGCGTTTTTCGGAACGCGGGCCGTCTTCTTTGTGGGGCATGAAAAAGGGCCGGTGCATTTCTGCCCGGCCCCTGTCTCGGTATGAGTGCCGAAGAGTCAGTCCTTCAGCGTGCATTTGCCATTATTGATGACGACGACATCGCGTTCCTTCACGCGGGCGCGGAAGGAGATCAGTCCCTTCTCCTTCCAGAGATCAACCGTCACCGTATCGCCAGGAAAGACGGGCGAGGAGAAGCGCACATCAAACCCTGTGATCTTCGTCGGATCATAGTCCAGCGCGCCCGAGATGATCGCGCGGCAGCATGTGCCATAGGTGCAAAGCCCGTGCAGGATCGGCTTCGGGAAGCCGACGGCCTTTGCAAATTCAGGATCGGAGTGAAGCGGGTTACGGTCCCCCGAAAGGCGATAGAGCAGCGCTTGATCCGGCTTTGTTTCCGCATCGATGCTCATATCCGGTTCGCGGTCCGGCAGCTTGTGCGGCTCGGGCGCACCTTCGCGCGGTCCGCCAAAGCCGCCGTCCCCCCGCGCGAAAATGGTGGAGGTCAGCGTGCAGAGCTTGTCACCACCCTTTTCGGTAAGGTCGGTCTCGGTGACGATGATGGCGCCCTTGCCTTCGCCTTTGTCCCAGGCACCGACAACGCGGCTGTCGGCAACAATCTTCGCCGCAACGGGAAGCGGGCGATAGAGTTTCAGCCGCTGCTCGCCATGCACAACCATGGCGTAGTTGATGCCGCTATCCCCGATGGCACCCGCGCCCCAGGCGATCACAGTTGCCAGCGTCGGCACGGTTTTCAGGTTCTTCTCATAGACGAAAGGAAGCTCCTTCTCGTCCAGAGGGTCCCGCCCGAAGCCGATGCCCAGCGCATAGAGCATGGTCTCGCGGTCGCCATAGCTGAATTCCTGCCCTGTTGCCTTCAGGCTCATCAGCTTGTCGTAATTGATTGCCATTTCGGCCTTCCTCCATTTGTCCCGGATTTATCGTTGCGCATAGCAAAGCGATTCCGCTCTCGCGGCGCAAGTAGCCAGTCGGTCTGAGGGGAATGCGGCCTAGCGTTCGCCGAGCACTTTCCAGAGGCTCGTCACCGTCATCACGTCTTCCGCGCCGACGCTGAAGCGGCCCGAGACGAAAAGGATCGCCCGCGTTTTCCGTTCGAGCCGGGTGCGGCATTCGATGAAATCGCCCAGCCGCGCCGGAGCGAGAAAGCTCCCCTGCATGCTGAGTGTGACGCAGCTTTTGCCAACCAGTGCGCGATTGGCCGCGCCGCCGAGAAAGGCATCGGCAAAGGTGAGCATCATGCCTTCATGCACCTCGCCATCAGCATTCACATGGCGCTTGTCGGCAATGAAGCCGAATATCCGCTCGCCCGTCTCGTCCATGCGCTCGAAGAAGGGGCCGAGATGCGCTTCAAACGGATCGTGAAGATCGCATTTCCGCCAGCCCTCCGGCGGGGCGACATCAACGGGCGAGGGGAGAGGGGTTCTCATGCGCCTTTCGGTTCCTTGATCGCATAGACGCCGGTGACCGTCATGAGGATACGCTCGCCGCTGCGAATATCGCCGGAGATGAAAAGCACCGTGCGCGTCGCGCGGCTCACGCGGGCCTGCCCTGTCACGGTCTCGCCCTTTTCGCCCGCGCTCACGAAATCGCAATTGAGCGAGAGCGCACTGACCCCGGCGCCCGGTTGCTTCTCGGCTACGACCTGCCGCGCCACATCGCCAAGCACGATGCTCGCAAAAGCCATCATCATGCCGCCATGCAGCCGGTCATCACCGTTCAGATGGTGTGCGGCGATCTCGAAGCTGTAATTGTCACCATCCCTGAAAACGGGTCCGGCAAAGCCGCCGAATCCGCTCGTATCAACCTGTACTCTACTCATGGGAAAACGTCCGGGGGGAAGTGGGCACTATGTGCGCCCTATCTAAAGGCTTGATGCCCCGGATACAAGAAAAGGCCCCGCGAGGGGCCCTGAAGGGGTAGAGACCCGACGCCATCCCTGGGGTGGGGGACCTATGAGGGCGGGATGACGTCGGGTCTGTCGGGACCGCAACTCTCGTCGCGATTCCAGTTACGGTATTAAACGCCGGACGCCCGGTTTGGTTGCACGCCGATCCATTTATGAGGCACACCAAATTCTTCAAGAGTGGCGGCCACCGCATGGACGCGCTCTTCAACGGCGTGTTCGGAGTCGAGGCTGTCGGCGGTGGCGGCTGCCTCCGCAGGCAGAACGGTGATGTTCTGAAGGCCGCGATATGTGATTTCCTCCGCAACCGCCCGCAGGAGCGTCGCCGCTTCATCGCTCGGCGTCACGGCCCCTTCGGGGAAATAGACTTCAAAGATCACGCGCTCGCTGTCATTCACGCCATAGCCGGGTGAATAGGGCGCTTCCGGGTCGATAGCGGTGATGAGAACCGTCCGCTCGCTGAGGTCGGGCGCCGCCGCAGCGTCATCCCATGCAAAAGCGCCTGCGGGGGCCGGGTCCGAGGCTGCCGCCGTCTGCGCGCTCAGGGCGGCGCCGAGGGCGGTTGTCAGGCAGAGGGCTCCGACGATCATCAGCCTTTTCATCTTGATACCTCTCACTTCGTTCGGCAGGGCCGATGCCTTGCCACCCTCCCTATATGGCGCGTGAATATGACCTCAAACGGGGGGCGGAAGGGCGGTTACGGGGAAATTTCGAGGCAGGATTGAGGCAGTCCACAGGCGTGACATACCCGGCCACCTGTTCAAAAATTCACAGCAGCCCAGCGTGAACGCTACGGAAAAGCAGGGAGATTCCGCTTTGAGAGGGCAGGCCCGCCCGTTAAGGTGCGCCTCAAAGTGCCAGAAGGCCCTCCCTTGCGAAGGCCTGCAAGCCGCACACAACCGGCAGTAAGCCATCTCAACCCGTCGGGAGACCGTCCATGTCCAGAGAAGCAGTCATCGTTTCGACCGCCCGTACCGGCCTTGCCAAGGCTGGCCGCGGCGGCTTCAACAACACCCACGGCGCGGCCATGGCTGGCCACGCGATCAAGCACGCCATCGAGCGCGCAAAGATCGAGCCGGCCCAGGTTGAAGACGTCATCATGGGCTGCGGCGCCCCGGAAGGCGCGACCGGCATGAATGTCGGCCGTCTCGCGGCCATCTGGGCGGGCTGCCCCGTCACCACCTCCGGCACCACGATCAACCGCTTCTGCTCGTCGGGTCTGCAGTCGATCGCCATGGCCGCCGGCCGCATCATCAATGAAGGCGTGCCTGTTGCCATTGGCGCGGGCGTTGAGTCGATCTCGCTCGTGCAGATGGGCGGTCAGAACTACAACCGTCTGACCGAAGAAAAGCTCATGCAGGAAAAGCCCGAGCTGTGGATGGCCATGATCGAGACGGCCGAAATCGTCGCCGAGCGCTACAATGTCTCGCGCGAAGCTCAGGACGAATATTCGCTCCGCAGCCAGCAGCGCATCGCCGCCGCGCAGGCCAACGGTCTCTTCAAGGATGAGATCGTGCCGATGCAGACCAAGATGAAGGTCGTGAACAAGGAAACCGGCGAAGAGTCGCTCGTTGACTACACGGTGGACAAGGACGAGTGCAACCGTCCCGACACGACGCTGGAAGGCCTCGCCTCGCTGAAGCCGGTTTTCAAGAACGGCCAGAAGGTGAAGGAAGGCAAGTACATCACTGCCGGTAATGCCTCGCAGCTTTCCGATGGTGCCGCCGCTGTCGTGCTGATGGAGCGCAAGGAAGCCGAAAAGAATGGCTCCGACATTCTTGGCGTCTTCCGCGGCTTCGCCGTCGCCGGCTGCGAGCCGGATGAAATGGGCATCGGCCCGGTCTTCGCTATTCCGCGCCTTCTCGAGCGTCATGGCCTCAAGATCGACGACATCGACCTCTGGGAACTCAACGAAGCCTTCGCGAGCCAGTGCCTCTACAGCCGCGACCGCCTCGGCATCGACCCGGAAAAGTACAATGTGAATGGCGGCTCCATCGCGATCGGCCACCCCTTCGGCATGACCGGCGCGCGCTGCACCGGCCACATCCTTCTCGAAGGCCGCCGCCGCAAGCAGGCCGGCCAGAACGTGAAGTATGGCGTTGTCACCATGTGCATCGGTGGTGGCATGGGCGCTGCCGGTCTCTTCGAATTCGCGTAATTCGAAACGCCTGACAAATTGATGAAGGCCCGTGGTTCCGCCACGGGCCTTTTTCTGTGCCGTGTCATTGCTCGCAATGACGCAGGTGGCACTTTATGCTTCTCCCAAAAAGGAGACTGCAAATGCGTTACTTCGATGATTTCGCCGTGGGCGAGCGCCACGACATTCCTGCGCGCTATGAGTTGACGAAGGAAGAGATCGTCTCCTTCGCCACCAAATGGGACCCGCAGCCTTTTCATGTCGATGAGGAAGCTGCCGCGAAATCTGTCTATGGCACGTTGACCGCCTGCGGCACGCATGTGCAGGCCATCGTTCTCTGGCTCGCCTCCCGTCTGCCGGAAGAAACCGCCGTTATCGGCGCGCTCGGCTATGACGAGGTGCGCTTCCACAAGGCCGCAAAGATGGGCGACACGCTCCGCCTCGTCATCGAATGCATCGAGACGAAGCCATCCTCATCAAAGCCCGACAGAGGCGTCGTGAAGAACCGCCACATTCTGATGAACCAGAACGACGAAACGGTCTTCACCCAGACAACGACGCTGCTGATCGCCCGCAAATCTTGAGTGAGCGAATTGGTCCGGTTCGTTCGTCATGGCCCGCATGAAGCGGGTCATGACGTTCAAGGGATAGCATGGCGCCCTAGAGCCCCAGCACCAGCTTTGCCATGATGCCGCGCTGAACCTCGTTCGAGCCGCCATAGATGGAGGCCGCGCGGTTGTTCAGATAGGTCGGCATGAAGACGATGCCTTCCTTCGGGCCGACGGGTTCGACATTGGAGCCCGGCATCCGCGCTTCATGCTGGTCCACACCGGCATAGAAGGCGATGGTCTCGATAGCGATTTCATCGAGCCGCTGGCGCATCTCCGTGCCGCGCGTTTTCAGCATGGAGGAAGCAGGGCCGGGATTCTTGCCGCCCGCCAGCTCCGCCATCACGCGATGCTCGGTCATCTCGACGGCTTTCACCTCGATGGCCGCTTCCGCAATCTTTCGTGCGAAGGTCGGATCATCAATGAGCCTCTTGCCGTCGCCCGCGCGTTCACTGGCAGCGACCTCGCGGATTTTCTCGATGCCGACTTCCAGTGCCGCCGCAAAGGCACCCCCACGCTCAAACTCAAGCAGATATTTGGCAACCGTCCAACCGTCATTCTCTTCGCCGACGCGGTTCTTCTTCGGCACGCGCACATCGTCAAAGAAGACCTGATTGACCTCATGCTCGCCTGCAAGCGTGATGATCGGCTCGATCTTGATGCCCGGCGAGGTCATGTCGATGAGCAGAAAGGTAATGCCCTGTTGCGGCTTGCCGCTGCCATCGGTCCGCACAAGGCAGAACATCATGTTTGCGAAATGCGCGTGAGTGGTCCAGATCTTGGTGCCGTTCAGCACATAGTCATCGCCATCCGACACGGCCTTGAGCTGAAGCGAGGCAAGGTCCGAACCCGCGCCCGGCTCTGAATAGCCCTGACACCAATAATCCTCACCCGAAAGAATGCGCGGCAGGTAATAGTCCTTCTGCTCCTTGGTGCCGAACTTCATCAGCATCGGCCCGCACATGCGAAGCCCCATCGGAGAAAGGTTCGGCGTGCCTGCCCGCGTGCATTCCGAAACCCAGATATATTTCTGCATCTCGGTCCAGCCCGTGCCGCCATATTCCACGGGCCAGTTGGGCGCGACCCATCCCTTCTTGTAGAGAATTTTTTGCCAGGCAAGGTTCCACTGCTTGTCGGTAAAGACGGACGTGGTGAGCTTGCCTGCTTCTGCCAGTTCGGGTGTCAGATTCTCTGCAAGGAATTGGCGTACTTCATCGCGGAACGCGGCATCGGCCGGCGTAAGGTCGAGATTCATCGGTTTCTTCTGCTTTTCTTTTCGGGGATTCGATCACCGCAGACAGTCTGTCGAGACTCCCATGCGGCGGCAAGCCTGATGGGCAGGCTGATCCTTGGCAAAGCGCATTGCAAAGCCGAGTGAAGAGGCAAGCGCGCGCATGGCAGGGCGCACCACCGGCCTCGCCGCTGCGGAAACTGCGACGCCGCATTGCTGTTGCAGTTTCTCCGGTAACAGATCAATCGCGGCCTGCGTGACAAGGCGTTGCAGCGGTTTGCCCGCCGGCCCGAGCGGTGTTGCATCGCGCACCAGCGCCAGAAACTCCTGCACCGTCTCATTCGCGTAAAGCTTCGGCGTCATCTCGGCCATATAGGCATCCATCTCATCCGCCGAGGTCGGTACCCATTCCGCACCGAAACCTTTGCCGACGACTTCGCCCTCGCGGTAGTAGCGGCTCTCATCCTCGCGCGAGAGACCGGGATCGACATAGCGCTTATAGGCGTTGAGAAATCCCCATGAGGCGGTGGCATGAACCCAGGTGAGAAGCTCAGGCTCCATCGCGCGGTAGCTTGCGCCATCATGCGTCGTTCCTGTCACGCGCTCATGCATCCGCGTCACGCGGCGAAAGGTTTGTTCCGCCATGGCGGTGGGGCCATAGGTCACGGCCATCGCCGCCATGCCCGTGCGCTCCATGCGGCGGATCGGATCAACCTTGAAGGTCGAATGATCCCACACGCCCGCGCGCACATGTTTTTCTGAAAGTTCGAGAATGACGGCTGCAATGCCGCCAATGGCGCTCACCACCGGGTTCGCGCTGGCCTTCCATCCCATCGATCCGGGGCCCAAAAGCCCCGGATCGCCCTTGGGAAGGGTAAAATCGAGTCTCGGTACCGCGCCACCATAAGGGCGCGCCGTGTCCCCCTCACGTCCGGACTCGAAGGCAGTGTCGCGCTCCCCGCTCGTGATAGACATTGCGTCCTCCTTTGCCGCGCCACCGCCACCGGCACTATAATCCAAGTAATTGCTCGGAAAACTCGGATTTCATGGCGCCCCTGAGCTTTACGGTGCGTAAGGTGCAACCATCTGATTTAAAACCAAAAAAGCGTCCGCAACAGGCGCGTTCAAGAGCCAGTTTTGCCGCCATATTGGATGCGTGTGCTCGGCTTTTGAGCGACCACGGCTATGAGATGCTGACGACGAACCGCATTGCCGAACAGGCAGGCGTCGGCATCGCCACGCTTTACGAGTTTTTCCCGAACAAGGAGGCCGTGGTGGCGGAGCTTGCCGCAAGCCTCATGGCCAAGATCGAGGCGGATATGGAGAAGGCCTTTGCCGAGGCATCCTCCATGGAGCCATGGCCGGCCGTTCAGCATATGACGGATTGCGGCGTGCGATCGCTGGTGGAAGACAGGGCCGTCTTTCGCGTGCTGCTGCGCGAGGTGCCCTTCGTGCCGCACCTGCCGGCAGTGAGAGAGGCGCGGGCAGCCCTCAGTGCGCTTTCCCAGCGTGTCCGCATCCGGGCGGGCGATGCGCTTGATCTGCCCATGCCGAAGGAAGATGTCTGGCTCCTCTCCGGCATGCTGTACAACGCCACGCTGGAAATCGCCTTTCTGGAAACGAGCGAAAAAAAGCGCGCCGAACTCACGAAGGAGCTGGCGCGCCTGACTTATCGTATGGCGGTGGGCCGAGACCCGGAAAGGATCAAAGCCCCAGCACCGCCTTCGCCATGATGTTGCGCTGAACTTCGTTCGAACCGCCGAAGATCGTCTGCGCGCGGGTGTTGAGATATTTCGGCATCACCATCAGCGTATGGTCGGGGCCGACAGGCTTCACATTGGAGCCCCATGTCCGCGCTTCGATCACGTCGGGCTGCGCGTAATAGGCGATGGCTTCCACGGCAAGCTCGGTGATCTTCTGGTTCGTGTCCGCGCCCTTGAGCTTGATGATGGAGGCCGCCGCGCCCGGGTTCTGCCCGTTTGAAAGCTGCGACATGATGCGGTGTTCGGTGTACTCCACCGAGGTCACTTCAACGGCAATCTCTTCAAGCTTCTGGCGGAAGGCCGGATCATCGATCAGCCGCGACCCGTCGCTGCTGTTCTCGGTCGATGCCATCACGCGCAGCTTGTTCAGCGCATTGCGCAATGACGCGCCATGGGCCGAGCCGCCACGCTCGAATTCGAGCAGATATTTCGCGACCGTCCAGCCATTGTTTTCCGCGCCTACGCGGTTCTTCTTCGGCACGCGCACGTCGTCAAAGAAGACCTGGTTCACTTCATGGTCGCCCGCCAGCGTGATGATCGGATCGATCTTGATGCCCGGTGCGGGGAAGTCGTCGATGAGAATGAAGGAGATGCCTTCCTGCTTCTTCGCGGCATTCGGGTCCGTGCGCACAAGGCAGAACATCTTGTTTGACTGATGCGCACCCGTGGTCCAGAGCTTCGTACCATTGATGATGTAGTCATCCCCGTCGGAAACCGCGCGGCATTGCAGCGAGGCAAGGTCCGAACCGGAACCCGGCTCTGAATAGCCCTGACACCACCAGTCCGTGCCGTCGAGAATGCGCGGCAGGTAATAGGCCTTCTGCTCTTCCGTGCCATGCCCCATCAGCGTCGGGCCGACCATGCTGAGACCCATATTGGAGCCTGTCGGCGCGCCAGCGGCCGCGCATTCAGAGGCCCAGATGAAACGCTGCATCACGTTCCAGCCTGCGCCGCCATATTGCTTCGGCCATGAGGGTGCCGCCCAGCCCTGCTTGTGCAGCCGCTTCAGCCATTCAACGCGCAATTCCTGATCCGCCAGAATGCCCGGCGTCAGACGCGCATGGGCCTTCAGGTCTTCCGTCAGTTGCTCCGCGAGAAAAGTCCGCACCTCGTCGCGAAAGGCGACATCCTCGGGCTTCATGGCGAGATCCATCCCGTTTCTCCTGCTTGTTGTTCTGCGGCTCAGCCGACTCTTTGGAGGGGAGAATAAGGGCTGAGGCCCGTGCCGTCACAGACAATTTGTCAGCCAGTGCTGCACATGAACGAACAGCGGAACAGCTCTTCCCGCCTTGCGTTGAGAAGACAATGGGCCGGGCGGGCCTGGAAGGGAGTGCAGCACCATGCCCCGTGGCGACAAGTCGGCCTATACCGACAAGCAAAAGCGCAAGGCCGAGCATATTGAGGACGGGTATCGCAAAAAGGGCGTCGGCAAGGAGGAGGCCGAACGTCGTGCCTGGGCGACCGTCAACAAGGATGAAGGCGGCGGTAAGAAATCAGGCTCCGGTCGCGGCACAAAGGACAGTAAGGCCGCCTCGCGCAAAGGCGGGCGCAAGGGGGGCGAGGCTTCGTCAAGCCGCCCCGCTTCGGCGCGCTCAGCCTCTGCAAAAAAGGCTGCCGCGACCCGCAAGAAGAAATCGGCGAACTGATCGCTCGCAACTTTCCCAGCTCTTCCAAGCGTCGTTGACCTCGCGCCGCTGCCCGATAGAGTGCGCTCAAACGCATTTCAACGACAAACAACATGCACAAGGGAAGGGCTGCATCATGGATCTCGGGCTCAAGGGCAAGAAGGCGATCATCACCGGCGCCACACGCGGCATTGGCCGCGCCATCGCGGAAACGCTGGGGGCAGAAGGCTGTGACATCGCCATCTGTGCGCGCAACCAGGATCAGGTAAATGAGGCCGTTGCCGCTTTCACGGCAAAGGGCATCAAGGCGACAGGCGGCGTGGCCGATATTGCTGATGGCGCGGGGTTGAAGAAGTGGATTGCCGATACCGCAAGCGCGATGGGCGGCCTCGATATCCTCATCGCCAATGCGAGCGCACTTGCAAATGGCAATGACGAGAAGTCATGGCGCGCCTGTTTCGAAATCGACGTTCTGGGTGCGGTCAATGCCTTCGAGGCAGCACTTCCCTTCCTCAAGGAAGCGGCGAAGAAGTCCGGCGATGCGTCCGCTACCTTCATTTCGTCGATTTCCGCCGCCGAGAACGACAATGCCAACGCCTATGGCGCACAAAAGGCCGCACAGATCCATCTCGCCAAGGGGCTTGCCCGCCAATATGCGCCGGACCATGTGCGGGTGAACACGATCTCGCCCGGCACTGTCTATTTCAAGGGCGGCGTCTGGGACATGATCGAGCAGCACATGCCCGATACATTCAAGCAGGCGATGGAACGCAACCCGACAGGCCGCATGGCAACGCCGCAGGACATTGCGAAAGCAACGGTCTTCCTCGCAAGCCCGGCGTCGTCCTTCACCACGGGTGCAAACCTTGTGGTGGATGGCGCGCTCTCGCGGCGCGTGAACTTCTGACGGATAAGGCGGGTGGCGCTCTCAGGCGAGCGCCATCCACCGCCGCATCACACGGCGCGCAAATTCTTCCTGCGCGGAAAGTGAGGCTTCGATCTGTGGTTCGATCAACGCTTCGATTTCCGCCCGGGGGACATCAAGCGATTTCGCCCGCAGGCTGGTCCAGCCATCAAGAATTGGCCGCGTCACTTCCAGATGAAACTGGAAGGCATAGGTCTTGTCGCCGATGCGGAAGGCCTGGTTGGGACAAGTCTCCCGCGTGGAGAGACGGAGAGCACCCTCCGGCAGATCGAATGTATCGCCATGCCAATGCATGGTGCAAAGACCGGGCGCTGCATCTTGAAGCAGGGGATCGCCTGTTGCGGCTTCTTCCCATGTCTGGGGCAGGAAGCCCCATTCCTCTTTCGTCTCCAGCCGCTCCATCATCCGATAGACAGGTGCCCCAAAGGCGCTCGCCACGATCTGCGAGCCTAGGCAGACGCCCATGACGGGCTTTCCCGCATCATGGAATTGCCGCACCAGTCGCTTGCTCTTCTCGATGAAGGGATAGCGATCCGCTTCATAAACGCCCATCACGCCGCCAAGCACGACAAGCGCATCGAACCCGTCCGGGCTTTCGGGCACATCGTGCTCCAAGCCTGTTGTCATGTCGCGGCGGTTCACAGTGTCGATCTGTGTTGCAGCTGCGCCTTGTCGCGTCGCTTCCTCCAGCAACACACCGGGCGGTGAATCGAGCGCATTGACGAGATAGAGAATATGCATCGAACTCTTCTTGTTCAGCTTGCGGGCACGATATGGCCGTCTGCCCGCTCGTTCAGCCTGTTTGTCAGGTCGCGAGTATCCCTGCGGAACTGATCTACAGCAAATGCGAGTGCGAAAACGCGCGACGTTTCGTCCGCCGCCATTTCGTCACTCGCCGGGTTTGCCCGAAATTTCTGAATGGTGGCGTCGAAGCCCTGCAACGCATTGCGAAGCGCCTCGTTCGGTGGCACGGGTCTGCGATGTTCCATCGCTTCTGCAAGCACCAGCAGATGGGCGGAAAGCGCCGGAAACAGCAGGTTGATGGCGGGTGACAGTTCCTGCCTTGCATGATCCGGCCATGCCCCGGCTGTCGCGCGACCGATCAGCAGAAGGTTGGTCCGAAGCCGCCGCACGGTGCGGAGCAGAGGCCCGGTTTCAATATCGGCCGCAAGATGTGCGCTGATTTCCTGCTTCGCTTCCCCGGCCAGCATTTCGGCCTGTGCGCTTGCGCGGCGAATGCGGCGGTTGAGAAGGAGCTTGTCGTCCTTGTCCCCGCCCTCACAGATTGCCTTGCGGTCAATCTCGATCGCCTCGGAAAAGAGCCGCAGCAATTCGGCGAGTTTCTGTGTCAGCGCAAATTCCGCCCGCGCCGGCAGCACGAAAAGCGCCACCGTCGCACCGATGCTGCTGCCAAGCAGGATTTCGAGCACGCGACCTATGGCGGCATCCACAGGATCAAGCGCGCTCTCGCCCACACCGATCAACATGATGGCCGCTGTCATAGGCGCCACCCGAAAGCGTGAACTGACACTCGCCGCATAGGCGAGGGGTGCCAGCGCAATGGCAAGCGCGAGGCCCGCCGCATAGCCATCAAGATGGAGAACCGCAACGCCGAAGCCCACCGCCGCGCCGAGCAATGTACCCGTCAGCCGGTCAAGGGCGGCCGCGAGTGAGCCGCCAACCGTGTTCTGCATGACGACAATGGCGGTGATGACGGCCCAATAGCCCTGTGGAAGAGAGAGCGAGACGGCGAGGAAATAGGAAACAAGCCCCGCCACGGCAACACGAACCGCGTAACGCAGGCCTGAACTTCTTATTGCCGGAATGTAATCCCTGACTTGCTCGATCAACCCTTCACCCTGCTCAGGCGCTGGCGAAACGGTCGCTCGCCCTCACCATCACATCAACAATGCCCGGTTCTGTCGCCGTGTGCCCGGCATCGGGCACAATGTGGAGATCGGCCTCCGGCCATGCTTTTGCAAGCTCCCACGCGGTAAACATTGGCGTCACAACGTCATAGCGCCCCTGGGCGATGACGCCGGGAATGCCTTTCAGCTTGTCCGCATTGCGGATGAGCTGATCCTGCGGCTCGAAAAAGCCCTTGTTCATGAAGTAGTGGCATTCGATCCGCGCGAAGGCGAGGGCGAAATGACCGTCTGCAAAGCGCTTCACACGCTCCGGGTCTGAATAGAGCGAGAGCGTCGTTCCCTCCCAGATGCTCCATGCCCGCGCGCAGGCAAGCCGCTCGGCTTCATTGTCGCCGGTGAGGCGCTTGTAATAGGCGGCCATCAGATTACCACGCTCGGCTTCGGGGATCGGTGCAATGAACTCCTCCCATGCGTCCGGGAAGATCGCGTCCGTGCCTTCCTGATAGAACCAGTGAAGCTCCCGCTCCCGCAGCGTGAAAATGCCCCGCAGGATGATCTCGGTCACGCGGTCGGGATGGGTCTGCGCATAGGCAAGCGACAGGGTGGAGCCCCATGAGCCGCCGCAGAGCTGCCATTTGTCGATACCGAGATGCCCGCGAATGCGCTCCATATCGGCGACCAGGTCCCATGTCGTGTTCTCGCGCAGCTCCGCATGGGGGGTGGATTTCCCGCAGCCCCGCTGATCGAACAGGATGATGCGATAGGCTTCCGGGTTATGCGTCCGGCGCATGGTGGGGTTCGAGCCGCCGCCCGGCCCGCCATGCACGATGATGACGGGCTTGCCCTTCGGATTGCCGCATTCCTCGAAATAGATTGTGTGCAAATCAGATACTTTGAGCGTCCCCGTCCGATAAGGCTCGATCTCGGGGTAAAAGCTGCGGCGGTCGGCGGTGCTGTCGGGCATGATCGGATCCTTGCGGGGGCTGGGCGGTGCGGAATCAACCCATTGAATATGCGATGAAAATTGCGATGGCGGCCAGCCGCGTGAGGCGTAGTTAACTAAATTTTTGTCTTTGGCTCGCCACTACTGATTGACCTTGGGGTCAAGCTGGCTACTATATCTGGGAATGCCGCGCCACCGGGGACACAACCAGCATCGCGGCTCAATCATTTAATGAAGCGCGTTCTGCCTGAAGTACAGGGCAGGAAAGCGGCGAGGGGTTTCCACTCGCCGGGGGATGGCTTTTTGCCTGTGGGGGATGCGGCCCCATGGGCGGATTCGGGGACCGGAACATGCTGAACGATACATCGAAAGCAGTGGATATGAGCGACGTTGAGGCCAGCGTATCGGCAATCATCACGGGTGAGCGGGCTGTTGTCCGCACGCGCAAGGAAGCGCGCCCCCAGGCCGAGCCTGAAATGCCTTTTGGCGACAATGATCAGGCCGTGCAGACGCGCGGGCGCCCCCGTGTGCGGGTGGATCATGGCCGTGACGCCCTGCTGACGGAGTTCGGCAAGGCGACGCTGCGCGACCGCTATCTGATGCCCGGTGAGTCGTATCAGGACATGTTCGCGCGCGTGGCGTCCTACTATGCGGATGACGCAGCCCATGCCCAGCGCCTTTATGACTACATCTCCCGCCTCTGGTTCATGCCGGCAACGCCCGTGCTCTCCAATGGCGGCACGCATCGCGGTCTGCCGATTTCCTGCTTTCTGAACGAGGCGAATGACAGCCTCGAAGGCATTGTCAGTCTCTGGAACGAGAATGTCTGGCTTGCCGCGAAGGGCGGTGGCATCGGCTCCTATTGGGGCAATCTGCGCTCCATCGGCGAAACGGTCGGCGGCGTTGGCAAGACGTCGGGCATCATCCCCTTCATCCGCGTGATGGATTCGCTGACGCTTGCCATCAGCCAGGGCTCGCTGCGCCGTGGCTCGGCGGCGGTCTATCTGCCAATCGACCATCCCGAAATCGAAGAGTTCATGGAAATCCGCCGCCCGACCGGTGGCGACCCGAACCGCAAGGCGCTGAACCTGCATCATGGCGTTCTCGTCTCGGATGCCTTCATGCGCGCCGTCGAGGCCGATGCCGACTGGGCGCTGCTCTCGCCGAAGGACCGTTCGGTTCAGAAAACCGTCTCCGCGCGCTCACTCTGGATTCGCCTTCTCACCGCCCGCATCGAAACGGGCGAGCCCTACATCATCTACAAGGACACGGTGAACAATGCGCGCCCCGAGCATCACAAGCTTGCGGGCCTTGAGGTAAAGACCTCCAACCTCTGCGCCGAAATCACCCTGCCCACAGGCCGCGACCATCTGGGCGAAGAGCGCACGGCTGTCTGCTGCCTTTCCTCGCTCAATCTCGAAACCTTCCTTGAGTGGCAGGATCATCCGACCATCATCGAAGATGTGATGCGCTTCCTCGACAATGTGTTGCAGGACTTCATCGACCGCGCCCCGGACGATATGGCGCGTGCGCGATATGCCGCTGCGCGCGAGCGTTCGGTCGGCCTGGGCGTGATGGGTTTCCACTCCTTCCTTCAGGCCAACATGATCCCCTTTGAGGGCGTGATGGCGAAGGTCTGGAACAAGCGCATGTTCGCCCGCATCAAGGAAGGTGTGGATGCCGCCTCGAAGAAGCTCGCAGAAGAACGCGGCCCCTGCCCGGATGCGGCAGATTACGGCTTCAATGAGCGCTTCTCGAACAAGACCGCGATTGCGCCCACCGCGTCGATCTCGATCATCACGGGCGGCACCTCGCCCGGCATCGAGCCGATTGCCGCCAACAGCTTCACCCACAAGACGCTGTCCGGCTCCTTCAATGTGCGCAACCGCCATCTGACGAAGCTGCTTGAGGAAAAGGGCCGCAATGATGATGAGACATGGTCATCCATCGTTGTGAATGGCGGCTCGGTGCAGCATCTCGACTTCCTGACCGATGAAGAGAAGGATGTGTTCAAGACCGCCTTCGAACTCGACCAGCGCTGGGTCATCGAACATGCGGGTGACCGCGCACCGATGATCGATCAGGCACAGTCGGTCAATCTCTTCCTGCCGGCAGACGTGCACAAGCGCGACCTCCACGGCCTGCACATGATGGCGTGGAAGCATGGCGTGAAGAGCCTCTATTACTGCCGCTCGCTTTCGATCCAGCGCGCGGAAAAGGCCGACAACGTCTCGCTCGTGCCCTCAAAGAAGCTCGATGTGCTGACCCTCGATCAGGTCGCCGCCGAAGCCAAGGCGAACGACTACGAAGAATGCCTCGCCTGCCAGTGAGGCGCCGAACAGATGGCCCGGTCGCAAGGCCGGGCCATAGAAGTCTCTGGCGCCCTGCGCCGCATGAATCTAACGGGAGCCCGTCCCATGTCCCTTCTCGAAGAACGTCTCGTTTACAAGCCCTTCCGCTACCCCTGGGCCTATGATGCGTGGCTGACGCAGCAGCGTATTCACTGGCTGCCGGAGGAAGTGCCGCTTGCCGATGACGTGAAGGACTGGGCGAAGAAGCTCACCGATGCCGAGCGCAATCTTCTCACGCAGATTTTCCGCTTCTTCGTTCAGGCCGACGTGGAAGTGAACAACTGCTACATGAAGCATTATTCCGGCATCTTCAAACCGACCGAAGTGGCCATGATGCTCAGCGCCTTCTCCAACATGGAGACGGTGCATATCTCCGCCTATTCGCATCTCCTCGACACGATCGGCATTCCCGAAGCGGAATACGAAGCCTTCCTCAAATATAAGGAGATGAAGGACAAGTTCGACTACATGCGCAAATGGGGCATGGGGACGAAGGCCGATATCGCCAAGACGCTGGCCGTCTTTGGCGCCTTCACCGAGGGCGTGCAGCTTTTTGCCTCCTTCGCCATCCTCATGAACTTCCCGCGCTTCAACAAGATGAAGGGCATGGGCCAGATCATCACATGGTCGGTGCGCGACGAGACGCTGCACACCAATTCCATCGTGAAGCTCTTCCGCACCTTTGTGGACGAGAACCGGGAAATCTGGACCGACGAGCTTCAGCGCGACATCTACACCGCCTGCGAAACGATGATCCATCACGAGGATGCCTTCATCGACCTCGCCTTTGAAATGGGCGGCGTGGAAGGGCTGACGGCGGGCGAGGTGAAGGATTACATCCGCTACATCGCTGATCGCCGCCTCGTGCAGCTTGGCCTCCAGCCCATCTATCGCATCGGCAAGAACCCGCTTCCCTGGATGGACGAGATGCTGAACGGCATCGAACACGCCAACTTCTTCGAGAACCGGGCGACCGAATATTCCAAGGCCTCGACGCGCGGCACATGGGACGAAGCCTTCGATTGAGGCATCTTGCGAGGGCGGGGCGCGCAAAAGCCCCGTCCCACAGGCATTTTTCGGCAGTTTTTCGCTCCGATGCCCGCCATATATGCACTTATCGCTTGGCCGAATCGTGCGACTCAGTAAAACTTGATGCCGAACTTATCCTAGGGGATTCAAATCATGGCCACTAAACCCGCTGCCAAAAAGGCACCCGCAAAAGCGACCGCTGCCAAGGCACCTGCCGCTGCCAAGAAGACCGCGACTGCGCCGACCATTCCGATGTCGAAGCTGATCGCGGAACTTGCTGAAAAGCACGGCCTGTCCAAGAAGGCAGCGACCGAACTCTTCAGCGACTTCGTTGAGCTGACGGTGAAGAACCTGAAGAAGGGGAACAAGGTTCGCCTCACCGGTCTCGGTATCCTGCAGGTGCGCAAGCGCGCCGCCCGCATGGGCCGTAACCCGGCAACCGGCGAAGCCATCAAGATCAAAGCCTCGAAGAAGGTTGCCTTCCGCGTGGCGAAAGATCTCAAGGAAGCCATCTGAGGCACACCCTCGGACTTCCAGAGTCAGAAGAGCCCGGTATCCGGAAGGATGCCGGGCTTTTTCGTGAAGGGCTGCCGTCATTGCTTTGCCGCTGCTCATGCGGCTCCTCGCAATGACAGAGCTTCCGAAAATCGCCACAAAGCGGAATCAGCATCAGGCCATGCGCATCATCTGCCTTTGCCTTTTCTCGCTGATTGTGGCCCTTCCGGCGGCGGCTGAACCTGTCTGCGCCGCCCGCACCGAAGCCGCCCCCGCGCTTGAGCGTCTGCAGGGCGCGATGGCAGAAGGCCGCTTCATTGCCTATCAGCCGACCGACCTGAAAGTGTGGGATGGCAACCCGACCCGCGCGAGCGAGGCATCAATCCGCGACGATCTCGCCGCCCTCCGCCCGTGGTTCGATGGTCTCATCACCTATGGCGCCCATAGCGGAGGTGAGCTTGTCCCCGCCATTGCGAAGGAGCTTGGCTTCCGCGCTGTCATCATCGGTGTGTGGGACCCGGCAGATGAAGCCGAAGTCGCAAATGCGCTTGCGGCGTGGGCGGAAGCACCGGAGATCGTCGTCGGTCTCTCGCTCGGCAATGAGATGGTCTTTGGCGGGCGTGGCACATGGACGGACTATGCCCGCGCCATCAAAACATTCCGCAAGGACGCACCCGACCTCCCGCTTACCATCACTGAGCCCTTCGCCATCTTCCTTGATGAAGCCGAGGCGGCTTCCGTGCTGCGCGAACTCGATTTCCTCGCGGCGAATATCCACCCGGTTTTCGAGCCGTGGTTTGCAGAGGCGCCTGCGTTCAATCGCGCCGAATTCGTGGTGAAGGCAGGCGAGCGCCTTGCGGCAGAAGCCTTTTGTGGCCCGATCCTCGTGAAAGAGACGGGCATCCCGACCGCGCCTGCGGAAAAAGGCTTCTCGCCGGACGCGCAAAAGGACTTCTACGCCGAACTCGCCCGCCAGCTTGCCCCCTCCCGCCTCATCGCCTTCGCCTATTTCTCCGCCTTTGACGCGCCCTGGCGCGCCTATGACGAAACCCCCGTTCCCGGCGCGCATCCCGAAGAAGCCCATTGGGGCCTCTTCACCGAAACCCGCGCGCCGAAGCCGGTTCTGGAAGCCGTGCCGAAACTGTAGCTGTCAGTGCGAAGAGCCGCGCTCGCAATGACGCTCAGCGCGCCTGCTCGTCCAGCGGCACGCTTGCGGCGGCCTTCTTGAAGGCGGGGCGGGCCGAAAGCCGCTCATAATATTTCACGACATTCGGGAAGGGATCGAGGCTCACAAAGCCCTTCGCCAGATGCACGCTGTAGCCGACATTCGTGTCCACCGTGCTGAAGCCGCTTTTCAGCAGATAGTCGCGATCCGCCAGATGCCGGTCCACCACTTCGAGAGATTTTTCGAGGCGGCGGGATTCGAGCTTTTGCACCACGGGCGAGCGCTCTTCTCGCGCGATAAAAACCTTCTGTTGCACAAGGCTCGCCCCATGCACGGCCATCGTCTCGGCATAATGGAGCCAGATCAGCCATTCGGTCCGCTCCGGATGCCCCGCGGGCCGGTGGAACTTTCCTTCCCTGTCGTAATTCTCGCCGAGATATTGCGCGATAGCGCCTGACTCGAACACCGCCTGCCCGTTATCTACAAGACAGGGGACCCGCCCGAGTGGCGAGATCGAGAGATATTCCGGCGTGCGCAAGCCTTCCATGCTGAAGGTCAGTTCCTTCAGTTCGAAGTCGATCCCCATTTCATGGAGCAACCAGAGCGAGCGCATCGAGCGCGAGCCATTGCAGTGATAAAGCGTGAGCATGAAGTCTCCCCGAATGTCATTTTGTGCAGACGGTAGAGCATTTTCCGCGAAAATGCAGGGGCTTGCCGCCGCCGCTTGCTCCGTGCGCCCCAACCGCTAAACTGCGCGCGCTCATGGTGCTCCGGCGGCAAGGCCGGGGTTAAAAGGGAACGCGACAGCGCTGATGGTGCGAAACGCGGCTGCCCCCGCAACTGTAAGCGGCGAGCCTCTTTCTTGTTTGCCACTGCCCATGCGGGCGGGAAGGCGGAAAGAGGCGATGAACCGCGTAGCCAGGAAACCTGCCATGGGCTGTCGTCCTTCTCCGGGCCGGGGTGCGCCGGGAGAATGCGGGTGTCCCGCGAGACGACATCAATGTTGATGCGTGGCGCGAGACGAAAATGAGACTTCTGCCTCTGTCCATCCTGCTGGGAGCGATCTGCTGGGCTTTTGCCGCCGCAGCGGAAGCGCCGCGCAGCATCGTCTCGATCAATCTGTGCTCCGACATCTATGCCGCCGATATTGCGGCGCCCGGCACGCTGAAGTCGGTCTTCCGCCTCGGTCAGGATGCGGCAGATTCCCCCGTTGCGGAAAAGCTCCGCGGCCTGCCGCGAAACGATGCCCGCATCGAGGAAATATTGCCCTTCGCGCCAGACCTTGTGCTTGCGCATGAATGGACCTCGCCCTTCACACTCGATCTGCTTCGCCGGGTAAATATTCCCTTTGTGCTGGTGAAGGACTCGCGAAGTTTCGAGGATATTCGCGCCAACATCCGCCTCGTTGCGAAAGCTTTGGGTCGTGAGGCGCGGGGCGCGGAAATCGTTGCGGCGTTTGATGCCGAACTGGAAAAGGCCCGGCGGAACGCAGCCAACGGACCGACCGCCATTCTCTATCAGGACATGGGAAGTGCCGCGACGCCCGACTCCGTGCTTGGCCGCATCCTCACCCTGACAGGCTTTCGCAATGTCATCGCGCATGAAAATCCGGTCGGGCTCGTCTATCCGGGCATCGAAGATGTCATCGCCTTCCGCCCGCAACTGATCGCGCTGGGCATATACAGGCCAAACGAACCATCACTTGCAGGCGCATTGCTGGCGCACCCCGCGCTCCATCTCTATCGCAAGCGCCATGCCGAGGAACTGGACCTCCCCGCCGGTGACTGGACATGCAACACGCATTACGTCGCAAGGACGGCAGCACTTCTTGCCGCCACCCATGATGACATCATGGCACGCCGCGCCCTCGCATCCACCGATCAGGAGCGTGCGCAATGAGGAGGGGAGAACTTGCACCCTGGGTGGTGAATGTCGTGCTTGCCGTGCTGGCAACGGCGCTGTTTGCCGCCTCCATCTATATTGGCCGTGGCGGTGAGCTGCTTGCCGAAAAATTCGCGATCATGTCGGAAACAGACCGCGATATTGCGGCCCTTGTTTTTAGTGAGGTCCGCCTGCCGCGTGCGCTGCTTGGCCTTCTCACCGGTGCAACGCTCGGCCTTTCCGGCGCTGTGCTGCAGGGCCTGTTGCGCAACCCGCTTGCGGAGCCGGGGCTTATCGGCGTTTCAGGCGGCGCGGCACTCGGTGCTGTCCTCATTTTCTATTCCGGCGCAGCTGCGGGCAGCGTGATGCTGATACCGACAGGCGGTGTGCTGGGCGCACTGGCAACCCTTGCCATTCTCTATCTGCTTGCGGGACGCAATCCCTCCATCGTCACCATCATTCTCGCGGGTGTCGCGCTGTCGGCTTTCACCGGCGCACTCACCTCGCTCGCGCTCAACCTGTCGCCGAACCCCTATGCGGCGCTTGAGATTGTGTTCTGGATGCTCGGCTCACTGACGGATCGCAGCATGATGCAGGTCTGGTTCGTCCTGCCTTTCATGGGGCTGGGCTGGCTGCTCGCTGCCTCCACCGCCCGGGCGCTGGACGCGCTGGCACTGGGGGAAGAGACGGCGGCAACACTCGGCTTCTCCATGCGCTCTGTCACGCTGCGCGCCATTCTGGGCACGGGTCTTGCTGTCGGCGCTGCCGTCTCTGTTACCGGCGTCATCGGTTTCGTCGGCCTCGTCGTGCCGCATCTCATGCGCCCGCTTGTCGGCCAGCGCCCCGCCTCTTTGCTTCTGCCGTCGGCGCTTGGCGGTGCGGCACTGGTCCTTGCCGCTGATCTGGTCGTGCGCCTGCCGCTCAACGGGCCGGAACTCAAGATCGGTGTGGTGACGGCACTTCTCGGTGCGCCCTTCTTTCTCTGGCTCGTGCTGCGCACGCGACGGGAGAATGCGTGATGCGCCTCGTCGTCGATCAACTCTCGGCGTCGCTCGCGAAAACGCGCATCGTTCGCGATGTCTCTTTCGAGGCGGAAGGCGCGCAGTTCATCGGGCTGATCGGGCCAAATGGCGTCGGCAAGACAACATTGCTCCGGGCCATTGCGGGCCTCATCCCCTTTCAGGGAAGCGTCACGCTGGATGGCACCTCTCTCGCGGAACTGTCTCCCCGCTCGCGGGCCCGCGCCATTGCCTATCTCGCGCAAGGGGCGGGAAGTCATTGGCCGCTTGAAGTCTCGCGCCTTGTTGCGCTGGGCCGCCTGCCGCATCTCGCGCCCTTTCGCCGTCCGGGGCCGGAGGATGAAGCGGCCATCGCGCGCGCGCTTCAGCTTGCAGGCGCGGAAGCCTTCGTCGGGCGCGATGTTCTCGCCCTTTCGGGCGGCGAGAGGGGGCGTGTCCTGCTCGCCCGCGCGCTGGCGGTCGAAGCGCCGCTTTTGCTGGTGGATGAGCCTGTGGCCGCGCTGGACCCCTATCACCAGATCCGCATCATGGAAGTGCTCCGCGCCTATGCGGACAAGGGGCGCACGGTGATCGCCGTGCTCCATGATCTGACGCTCGCCGCGCGCCACTGTGACCGGCTCCTGCTGCTTGATGGTGGACGGATCAAGGCCGATGGCGCGCCGGGTGCTGTGCTGACGTCGCAAAATATCCGCGAGACCTATCGCGTCGAGGCGGTGATCGGCGAGGGTGAAGAGCGCTTCGTGCTGCCTACCCGCCGGGCCGAGTAATCCCCGTCTCCCAACCCTGCTGCAAACTGTGTCCCCTCACGGGCGTCGTCCGTGTTAACCAAGGATATTCGAATACTACAAATTAGGAATTTTTATTTGAAAATAGTGAAGTGATTATGCGCTCGACAAATATAGATAATTCACGAGCGCGGAAGAGTGGGGATGTCAATGACTTCGAAGCTGGTTTACCTTCGCCGCCTCAAGGGCGTGTTGGGGGCTGAAATCCTTGATCTGGATTTCTGTTCGAAAGAGGCGGTTCGGGACTGCCTTTTCCAGCATCTGGCACAGCATGGGTTGCTGATCTGCCGCGACAGTGACCTCGCCATCCGCTCGGCCGCTATTCTGGCGGGGCTTTTCGTGCCGGATACCGGGCTCTCGGATGCCCGGTCAGCAACCCGGCGAGAACTGCCTGCGGCGATGATCCTCTGCGCGGAACGTGTGCCACCGGAAGGGGGCGAAAGCATCTGGTCATCCCTTGATGCGGCCTATGCCAGCCTCTCCACCTCGATGCAGAATTACCTGGCACCGCTTACCGCCGCGCATGGCTTTGCGGGCGGCGAGGTGGTCTGGCGGCCCCTCATCACCCCGCATCCGCTGACGGGCTTTCCCTGCCTCGATTTCAGCCCGGAATTTACCCATCAGATTGGCGGTGTGCCGGAAGAAGAAGGACGATTGATCCTCAAGCTTCTCCGCAAACATCTCTACACGCCTGAAAACCAGATCCGCACGGCATGGACAGATGGCATGATCGCGATCTGGGATTGTCGCCTCGTGCATCATTATGCGGTGGGTGGCCTCAACACGCCGGGGTGGCGTCTTGCACGTTTCTCGGCGGCGCATCTTGCGCCCGCCCGCTTGTGCCGGGGCAGAAGCTCACAGGAAAGCGCGGCAATCGATCATGCCTCAGCCCCGCTGGCGCCGGAAATGGGCGTGAAGTGCGAGACTTGCCGCTACGGTTGCATTGAGTGATTCGACCGCGCCCGTCGTGCGGATCGCAAGTTTCTCCGCAGCAAGGCCGGACGGCAGGCCGCGCCCTTCCTCACCCAGAACGAGGCGGAGATTGGCTGGCCAGTCATAGGTTTCGATATCCGCCCCCGTGCCATCAAGCGCCGCAAGCGGCCCCTTCGCGGCCCTGAGCGTGTCCCAGTTTCCGCCCTTGAGAAAGGTCAGGGCGAATTGCGCATTGGCGCCGCCGCGCAGGGCCTTCGGGTGAAAGGGATGCGCGGCACCTTCCATCAGCACGATGCGCGAAACGCCAAAGGCCGCAGCACTTCGCAGCACCGCGCCAAGATTGGACGGGTCGCCCAGCGCAAGCACCAGTTCAAAACCGTCGGGTGCTTTGGTGAAGTCTGCCTCCGCCATCACTGGCACTTGTCCGACAAGCAGCGGAAAGCCGGTGCCGTTTGTGTCCAGCATCTCGAAAAGCGGTTTCGCCAGCACGTAGCGTTCAATATGGGCGGGCAGGGAGAGGCGGTTGAGATCGCTATCGTTTCGCGCCAGTGCGGCGGTGAAACACGCGCCATGTGCGGCGAGCGCTTCCGGCACGGTTTTCCGCCCTGAAAGCAGAAAGGCTCCGTGCTTGCGGATGCCGCGCGCATCGGTGAGCGAGAGCCACAGCTTTGCCCGCGCATTTTGCAGGCTGTCGATGGCGGTGGTGCCGCTCATATTTGTTCCTTTGACGAATCCGGCACTTTCGGGATCATGGGTCCGCGATCATGGCGATGAAATGCGGATCGGGCAAACGCCCCGGCAAGCGGGCGATACAATGGGGGATGGACGATGTTCGAGGAACTCTTCGCGCTGGGCGACGGGCTGGACTGGTTGCGGATCACCCTGGCGGTGCTCTCGGTCGCAACCTCCATCGGCTATCAGATCATCGAGCATCAGCCGCCTTCCGCGCTGCGCACCGGCCTTAAAACGGCGGCGATCGGTCTGTTCGTGCCGCTGCCGCTTCTGGCCCTCGGGCATGGGCCGGTCGGGCCGCTTCTCCTGCTTGCGGCAGCCTTCCTTCTTTCGAGCGCAGGCGACCTCTTCCTCGCCCTCAAGGGCAATCCGCGCAACTTCATGCGCGGCCTCGTCGCCTTTCTGGTGAGCCACCTCTTCTATATCGGCGTGATGGTGCCGCTTGCGAGCGGGGCTGATTCGCTGGTGGCGAAGGGTGTCTCGCTGGCGGTGGGCCTTGGCGGGCTCGCGCTTTACTGGTCGCTGGCGTCACGCCTCGGCGCGGCGCGGCTGCCGGTTGCGACCTATTTCGCCGTCATTCTCGTCATGGTGCTCTCGGCGCTCGCCATCCCTGAAGGCGCGCCGCTGCTCGGGCTCGGTGCCGTTCTCTTCATGTTTTCAGACAGCATCATCGCGCTCGACAAGTTCCGCGGGCCGTTCCCCTATCGCGGCTTCCTCGTCTGGCCGACCTATTATATCGGCCAGACCATGATGGCCCTCGCACTCCTCGTCCTGCTGACGAGATAGGCGCCGGAACATTTCCGCCCTGGCCCCCGTTCGTTCCATGAGGGAAGCCTGATCGGCTTTTTGGTGCTGGTGGTCACTTTCCGGATCGTAGTCCTCACTCCTCGCGGGCAAGGAAAGCAAACGCTATCTGTTTTTCTACATCGCGTGGCAATAGTTGAAAGCAGGAAGCGCGCCGCCTTCATTACCCCACACGGCAAGAGATGAGATCATGGCGCGGTTGCGCGCTCGGTGTCGGGAAAGCTGAAAACGCAGTTGCGAATCCGTCCTATAGCCGGCTTGGAACTTCCTGATGAGGAAATGTACGAGTTCTCGATGCTCTAATGAGCCATGAGGAGCCTCGTCTTCCGCCAGAGTGGAAAGAAGCGTTTGGAGCATTGTGAGATCGCTATTGGTGAAATAGGTGGAAGCCATGGCTCCCTCCTTTCTGAACCGCGCATAGGCGGCTCCTGTGCCGACGGTTTCTAGTATAGATCCCAAGAGTTCACAGTACCTAGTATGTATTGGTTACGCAATTTTTATTCGAAAAACTCTCCGATAGATGTGTAATAGGTGGAGATTATTATGCGCTTCAGAGTTTTCAGTGAAATGAAATTGTTGATTTCTGGGTCGTTGCCCCCACCTCTAGTTTATGACCCAAAAAAAACAGCGACCCGATGATACGATCCCGGTTAACGAGGCGGTGAATTCACCCTCCGCTATTGGCGTGATGCAGAGGATTGCTCCATGGATAATTCCACCGATCATCGTCCCCGCGGCAATCATAGTAGCTCTGGCGATCATGCTCACATTCGGAGTGAAGCTATGAGTGCGGTTCGCTCTCGTAGGATTGAGGTTACTTTTCGCCACCCTTTCCGGCTCCCCGGCTTTCTTAATGCCGAACCCGCAGGTGTCTATGCTGTTGAGATCGAGGAGGAGCAGATAGGTGGCATGAACACTATCGGATTTCTGCGCACCGCAACGTGGTTCAACGTGCCAGCTTTGGGTGTGAAAAGCTCCGTCAGCCGGGCCTACCCGATTACTCAGGAAGAGCTTGATTCGGCATGGGAAGCGGATCAGACGGCAGGTGGGAAGGAGCAGCCCGAAAAATGAAAGTGCCGCTCGCCGCTCAAAGTGCCTGACAAGCTCCGCTGAAAATGGGTTGGTGTCCAAAACGTGCCCTATCGAGGGCGTGTTTCCTCGCCGCTTGGCACAATCGCGCGTCTCGGTAGGCGGAAGAGTGTCGGAAAAACGTGGAAACCCAAGGAAAAACTGGTGCTGTGGGAGAGGATTGAACTCTCGACCTCTCCCTTACCAAGGGAGTGCTCTACCACTGAGCTACCACAGCATGCCATTGGGCGGGATATGCAGCTCGAAGCCCGCCCGAAGTCTCGCTTCGAATGGTAAATGAACCATTGGCGCTGAAGCGCCGGGGCAAGCCTTTTCGAAGCGCGCGGAAGGTGCCACAGCGCCCCCCCTCGCGCAAGGTGCTCTAAGGCACTATCTTGCGTTCCGAATGCAAATCCCTATCCGAGTGAATTCATGAAAAAATCAGGCCCCAGCTTCGACTCCCGTACCCCCGGCGGCAAGGGAGTGGACCGCGCCACACAAACGCAGGAGGCAAAGGCCCGTCAGGCACGCCTCGCCGAAGCTCTGCGCGACAATCTGAAAAAGCGTAAAGACCAGAGCCGCGCCCGCAAGGGGGCAGACAAGGCTGGCTGAGTCCGTAGCCCGGAGGCGCGAAATGGCCGGATTTACGTCCCCGAAGAGCCTCAATCCTCGGCGAAAAGAAGGGGCAATGCCCGGTCAATACCGTGACTCATGCCCCCTCAGCCCCTATAACCGCCGCCTGAAGCCTGATCGGACGTAAATCATGGACAGAATCCACATTCGCGGCGGCCGCCGCCTGAACGGCCGGGTGCCGGTGAGTGGCGCGAAAAACGCCGCTCTGCCGCTGATGACGGCTGCGCTCCTGTCGGATGAGCCTTTGGTGCTCTCCAACATGCCGCGCCTCGCCGATGTTCGCACGCTGTCGCGTCTGCTGGACGTGCTGGGCGCGGATATTTCGGTCGAGAGCGGGGCCGAGGGCGATGTGATGACGCTCCACGTGAAGGACATCCGCTCAACCACGGCACCCTATGAAATCGTCTCGCAGATTCGCGCGAGCTTCTGGGTCCTTGGCCCTCTTGTTGCGCGCTGCCGCGAGGCAAAGGTGTCGCTTCCGGGCGGTTGCGCCATCGGCGCGCGGCCTGTCGATCTCTATATCAAGGGCCTCCAGAAAATGGGTGCCGAGATCGACCTCGTGGAAGGCTATGTGCTCGCCTCCGCACCGAACGGACTAAAAGGCGCTGTCATCCGCTCGCCTGTCGTGTCGGTCGGCGCGACGCATACCCTGATGATGGCAGCGACGCTGGCCGATGGTGTGACGGTGCTTGAAAATGCCGCGCGCGAGCCGGAAATCGGTGATGTCGCATCCTGCCTCGTCGCGATGGGGGCGAAGATCGAGGGGATCGGCACTTCTACGCTCCGCATCGAAGGTGTGGAAAAGCTGCATGGCGCGGCGCATCGCGTCATTGCCGATCGCATCGAGGCGGGCACCTATGCGATTGCCGCTGCCATGACAGGCGGCGAGATTGTGCTGGAAGGCGCTTCCGCCGACACATTCGAGGCCGCGCTCACGGCGCTGCGCGCAGCAGGTGCGGAAGTCGAGAGCGAGCAGGGCGCAGTACGCATTGCGCGCAATGGCGAGCGGCTTCAGGCAACGAATGTCGTGACGCAGGTTTTTCCGGGCTTCCCGACCGATCTTCAGGCGCAATTCATGGCGCTGATGACGACGGCGGAAGGCGAATCGGAAATCACCGAAACGATCTTCGAAAACCGTTTCATGCATGTGCAGGAGCTTGCCCGCTTCGGCGCGGATATCTCGCTGTTCGGCGACAAGGCGCTGGTTCGCGGTGTGGAAAAGCTGAAGGGCGCCCCTGTCATGGCAAGTGACCTGCGTGCGTCTGCTGCCCTCATCATTGCCGGGCTTGCCGCCGAGGGCGAAACCATCGTCAATCGTGTCTATCATCTCGACCGCGGCTTTGAGCGCATTGAGGAGAAGCTCGGTGCCTGTGGTGCCGAAATCTGGCGCGAAAAGGCCTGAAGCCAGAAGAGGGCCGAAGAAGAACATGTCTGTCGAACCAAAAGATTTGCGCCTGGCCGCAGAGGACGACGCCGATCTCCAGGTGATTTCTGCCGCGCTTCAGGATGCGGTGTGCCAGGTGCGTGATCTTGCCTTTCTGCCATCAACACGGCGCTTTGCCTGTGTCGTGAACCGGTTTCGCTGGGAAGGGGAAGGGGCGGCCCGCCGCAACACCTATCATCGTGTGCGCACCGGCCTTCACTTCGAGAATGTGCTCTCCGTCCGCGCGCGCAACATTGCGCAAGACAGGCCTGAGGGTGTGCTGAACCTGCTCGCCATCCGCTTCGACGAGCTGAACCCGCCCTCCGGCCTCGTCACGATGGTCTTTTCCGGCGGTGCGGAATTGCGCCTTGAGGTGGAGGCGCTGGAGGCCCATTTGTCTGATCTCGGTATCGTCTGGGAAACCCCCAACAAGCCCGAACACGATCTGGACTGAGTGAAGGCGGGATTTTCGGAAAAACCCGCACTCCGACCAAACGAGTTAGCGCTGACAAGATAGTGAACGTGATGCCCATTCGCCTGAACATGAAAGACGCGAATTTCGAAGAAGGCTTTGCAGCGCTGCTTGCGGGCAAGCGCGAAGCCTCCGTCGATGTGAATGACACGGTCGCGAAGATCATCGCGGATGTGCGCGCGCGGGGGGATGAGGCGCTGGTGGACTACACGCGCCGCTTTGACCGGCTGCCGGAACTCACAGTTGCAACGCTTGCCATTCCTCAGGCTGATCTTGATGCCGCCGCCGCGACCTGCGATCCGAAAACGCTGGATGCGCTGAAAGTCGCTGCCGCCCGTATCGAAGCCTATCACATTCGCCAACGCCCCGAGGACGCCCGCTTCACGGATGGGCAGGGTGTCGAACTCGGCCACCGCTGGACGCCGGTTGGCGCAGTCGGCCTTTATGTGCCGGGCGGGACGGCGAATTATCCAAGCTCCGTTCTGATGAATGCGATCCCGGCAAAGGTTGCGGGTGTCGGGCGCATTGTCATGGTTGTTCCGACGCCGGATGGCGTGGTGAACCCGCTGGTGCTAGCAGCCGCGCGGCTTGCAGGCGTTGATGAAGTTTACCGTGTCGGCGGGGCGCAGGCTGTGGCCGCGCTCGCCTACGGGACGGAAACTATCGCGCCGGTGGACAAGATCGTCGGCCCCGGCAATGCCTATGTCGCAGCCGCCAAGCGGCAGGTTTTCGGTCAGGTCGGCATCGACATGATTGCCGGTCCTTCGGAAATCCTTGTTGTCGCGGACGGGAAGAACGACCCGGACTGGATTGCCGCCGACCTGCTCTCGCAGGCCGAACATGATGAAAGCTCGCAATCGATCCTGATTACCGATGATGCGGCTTTTGCCGCGCGCGTCGAAGAAGCGGTGACATGCCAGCTCAAAACGCTGCCGCGCGAAAGCACGGCGGCAAAGAGCTGGGCGGAGTTCGGCGCGATCATTCTGGTGGAAAATCTGGAAGACGCCCCCGCCCTGGTTGACCGTCTTGCGCCGGAACATCTGGAGCTTGCGGTCGATAATGCCGATGCGCTGTTTGAGAAGATTTCAAACGCGGGCGCCATCTTCCTCGGTCGCTATACGCCGGAAGCCATTGGCGACTATGTGGCAGGTTCGAATCACGTGCTGCCCACGGCGCGGTCGGCACGATTCTCCTCCGGCCTCAATGTGCTCGACTTCATGAAGCGCAGTTCCATTGTCCGCTGCGACGCGGCGGCCCTTCGGGCAATCGGCCCGGCGGCACTGGCGCTGGCCGAGGCCGAAGGGCTCCATGCGCATGGCCGGTCCATCTCCATCCGCCTCAATATGTGAGCGCAGCACACGCAGTGCTGACTTCATCCCCTCGCTTATCCCTGTGAAATCGGCTTAAACTCCCGTCATGTCCGATCATTCCGCAGATGATGAGATTACTTCAGGCGAGGCCGCGCGGCGTGACAGCGCGCGCTTCCGCGTTGTCGATCTCATTCTTGATGAGCGTTCCGTCGTGCGCCGCAGCCCGGATGTCGAGCATGAGCGCAAGGTCGCCATTTTCGACCTGCTGGAAGAAAACAACTTCGCACCCGTAGGCAGCGAGGGCGGGCCTTATATCCTTCACCTGTCCATCGAAGAAAATCGTCTCGTTTTCGACATCCGCCTCGAAAATGGCGAGCCGCATGGCAAGGTGCTGCTCTCGCTCACGCCCTTCCGCAAGATCATCAAGGACTATTTCCTGATCTGCGAAAGCTATTATGACGCGATCAAGACGGCGGCGCCCTCGCAGATCGAGGCAATCGATATGGGCAGGCGAGGCCTCCATAATGAGGGCTCGCAGACCCTGAAGGATCGCCTGACCGGCAAGATCGACATGGATTTTGACACGGCCCGGCGCCTTTTCACGCTGATCTGCGTTCTGCATATCAAGGGGTGAGCGCGGTGGCACGCACAGGCGCCAATGTGGAGCACAAACAGGTGTTGCCCGGCTCGGTCCTCTTTGCCTGCAACCTCAATTCCGTGCGCTCCAGCATGGCGGAATCGATTCTGAAGAAGCTTTATGGCGACCGCATCTATGTGGATTCCGCCGGTGTCGCCCCTGCCGAGGAACCTGACCCCTTCACGGCAGAAGTGCTGCGCGAGGAAGGCTTTGTACCGTCCACGAGCGGGCCGAAGAGCTTTGACGATCTCGAGGAAACCAATTTCGACCTCATTGTCGCGCTGACGCCGGAAGCCCGTGCCCGCGCGGAGGAAATGACCCGGTCTTCCGCCACCGATGTGGAGTTTTGGGAGGTAGGTGATCCCCTGGCCGCCCCGACCGGCGGCAACAGGGAGCGCCGCCTTGCAGCCTATCGCGAATTGCGGGACCGTCTCCGGGCTTGTATCGAGCGGCGCTTCGGGCAGGCGGGCGTTGCGGCCGGCTGATCCTCCGTTTGCGGAGGAGATGGCTCATTCATCCATCAAACTGCCGCAATCTGCATGGTATAAACGGGGAAACATCAGCCAGGGGAAACTCCCATGAAATCCATCTTTACACTCACCGCCGCGCTGATTCTCGGCCTCGGCATCGCGCTTGGCGGCTATCTGGGCGGTCAGGGTCTTGTGAAGTCGCGCCTCGGCGACCGCACTATTTCGGTAAAAGGGCTTTCCGAACGGGAAGTGAAGGCCGATCTCGCGCTTTGGGCGCTGCGCTTTGTCGTGACGGGCAATGATCTCGCCGAAACGCAGGCAGAGGTGAAGCGCAATGCGGAAGTGGTTGGCGCTTTCCTGAAGAAGCACGGCTTCTCGGAAGACGAAATCGAGTTGCAGGCCCCGCAGGTGACCGACCGCCTCGCCCAGATGTATTCGAGCGGCCAGTTCGACACGCGCTTCATCATCGCCCAGCAGATCGTACTGCGGACCACGGATGTGGACAGGGTGGCGGAAGCCAACCGCGATACCAGCGCGCTGGTGGAGCAGGGTGTCGTCCTCTCGAACGAATATGGCCCGGTGCGTCCTTCCTACCTCTTCACCCGCATCGCGGATGTGAAGCCTGAAATGCTGGAAGAGGCGACGATGCGCGCCCGTGAGGCGGCGGAAACCTTCGCGGCTGATTCCGGGGCGCGGCTTGGCGGCATCCGCCGCGCATGGCAGGGCCAGTTTTCCATCCAGGCGCGCGATGACACGCCGGGCGTTCAGGAAAACGAGCAAATCATGAAGACGGTCAGGGTTGTCTCCACAATTGACTATCTGATTGTCGACTGAGACGAAAAAATAAGAAAAATCAATCATTTGAGCCCGGTCGGCACGTCTTTTGGCTGACCGGGCTCTTGATTTTCGGGCGCTTTCTGACCATTCTTCGCGCAAATTTTCCGAAGGAAAGTGAATGGCCAAAGAAGAAATGCTCGAATTTCCGGGCGTGGTGACGGAACTGCTGCCCAACGCCACATTCCGCGTGAAGCTCGAGAATGACCACGAAATCATTGCCCACACTGCCGGCAAGATGCGCAAGAACCGCATCCGTGTGCTCGCGGGTGACAAGGTGCTTGTCGAAATGACGCCCTATGACCTGACAAAGGGCCGGATCACCTACCGGTTCAAGTGACGCGTCGTGCCGACCAAAGGCGCGATACCCCGCCTCATTCTTGCCAGCGCCTCGCCGCGCAGGCTCTCGCTTCTTCGTCAGATCGGTGTGGAACCGGACGCGGTCATCGCGGCCGATATTGATGAGACGCCGCTGAAGGGCGAATTGCCTCATCTCCATGCGCGCCGCCTTGCGCGCGAGAAGGCGGAGGCGGTTGCCGCTGCCAATCCCGATGCGATGGTGCTCGGGGCAGACACGGTTGTCGCTTGTGGGCGGCGCATTCTCCCGAAAACCGAAACGGCAGAGGAAGCACGCCGCTGCCTGACGCTTCTTTCAGGCCGTGCGCACCGTGTCTATACGGCTGTGAGCCTCATTACTCCATCGCGCGCAAACCACCGCCTCTCGGAAACACGCGTCGCCTTCAAGCGACTGTCGGCGGAGGAAATCGCGGCCTATCTCGACAGCGGCGAATGGCAGGGCAAGGCAGGCGGCTACGCCATTCAGGGCCATGCCGCGCTTTTCGTCCGCCGCCTCATCGGCTCCCATTCTGCCGTTGTGGGCTTACCTCTCTTCGAGACGGGACAACTGCTCGCAGGTGCGGGCTATCCCCTCGGGGCGAGGGAAGGGCGCGGATAAGCGCTGCCCCGGCGCAAGGCACGTCCTGCCCGGTCGGGTCAAACGCTTCAAACGCCTTCAGCACCGGGCCGCGCTGACTTGCGCCAAGTTCACTGGCGCTCGTGAAATGAGAGCGTGCCGATGTAAAGGCCGCCTGACCGGAATGCTCTGCTCAAACCGGTTATGCCCGCCGTCAGTGTCTGAAACCGGCGCTTTCTCCGTCTGGCTTCGCCGCTCACAACAGTGTTAGGATCGCTCTTCAAGAAAATGGCCCGAAGCGATCAAGGGTGGAAATGGGGTATCCGTCAACGCGGGGGTGTGGCGGATAAGAGCCAGGGGTTTCATGTCTGAAGAAGTCTTGATCAATGTCGGCCCCGGCGAAACGCGTGTCGCTATCGTCGAGGACGGTCGGCCCGTGGAATTGTTCCTTGAACGGACCATGGAAGACGACATCAAGCAGAAGACCGGCCGCGCCGGACATTCTCTGATCGGCAACATCTTTCTTGGTCGCGTGCAGCGTGTGCTGCCGGGTATGCAGGCCGCTTTCGTGGAAGTGGGGCTGGAGCGCGCGGGCTTTCTCGGCGCGCGCGAGGCGCGCTGCCTTTGCGAGCTGACTGGGCTTGATGAGGGCGTGCTGCCGCCGATCAGCGCCTGTGTGCATGAAGGACAGGCCATTCTCGTTCAGGCGGTGAAAGACCCGATCGGCGACAAGGGCGCGCGGCTTTCGGCAAATGTCACTATTCCCGGTCGCCTTCTCGTGCTGGTGCCAAACCAGTCCGGTGTCGCGCTGTCACGCCGCATCGAAGATGAGAATGAGCGTGCACGCCTCACCGCACTTGTCGAGCAGATGGTCGAACGCTTCAATCCGATGGGCGTGACGGGGGAGCCTGCAGGCTTCATCGTGCGCACGGCGGCCATTGGTGCCACAGCCGAAGACATCGCCGCTGATGCGCGCCAGCTCGCCGAAGAATGGCGCAAGGTGCGCGAGGCGGAAAAGCGTTCCACGCCACCAAGCGTTGTCTTCCATGATCTCGATCCGGTGTCGAAAACGCTCCGGGACTGCGTGAGCGCGCAGACCACGCGCGTATTGATCGATGATGCGGATGCGTTTGGTGAGGCGCAGCGTTATTGCCGCCGCGCCATGCCGGAAATGCTGGACCGCATCCAGCTTTTCAACGGGCCAGGCGATCTCTTCTCACTTTATGACATTGACGGTGAGATTGAAGCAGCGCTTGAGCCGCGCGCCGAGCTTCCTTCCGGTGGCTGGATCACCATCGAAACGACAGAGGCGCTGACCGCCATCGATGTGAACTCCGGGCGCTACACCGCCGCAACAGGGCTTGAAGAAACCAGCGCCAAGATCAATCTCGAAGCGGTGAAAGAGATTGTCTATCAGCTTCGCTTGCGCGGAACCGGCGGCCTCATCGTTATCGACTTCATTCACATGAACGATCCGGTGAACATCCAGAAAGTGCTGGATGCACTGAATGAAGGTTTCGCAAAGGACCGCGTGCCGACACAGATCTCAGGCATGTCGGAATTCGGGCTTGTCGAGATGACGCGAAAGCGTGTGCGCGAACCGCTCGACAAATTGTTGACGGAGCCAACCCACATGCACGGTCCGCCGCGGCGAAAGACCTGCGCCACGGTGGCCAATGAGCTTCTGCGCAAGATCGTGCGGGAATCGCGCGCCGCACCCGGCTCGCCTCTCGTGGCCCGTGCTGCCGCCGAGGTTGTGGACTGGCTCGAGCGCGGCAACCCCTATCTGGTGGAGCGCATGCGCCGCCGTGTTATGGCGCCGGTGAGCCTTGTCGGCGATGCAGCATTTCCCCGGGAGCGGATTGATGTGGGCGCTGCATAGCAAGAGTGATGCGAGGCGAGATGACAGATGACGATGCCAAGGTCGTAACGCTCCGTGCGCCCCGCCCTTGTCCGATCTGCGGAGAGCGCTCGCAGCAGAAGTTCCACCCCTTCTGCTCCAGACATTGCGCCCATGTGGATCTCAATCGCTGGCTGAAGGGCAGCTATGCGATCCCGGCCGTTGAGCCGCCGGATGACTGGGATGCCGCCTCCCCGGACCCGTCGGCCGACGGGGAGGGCGAGGGTTAACCCCTTCCGGCGATTGATCTTTAAGTCCCTTGTCCCTTCCACTGGACAGCGCGAATTCTATCTCCTATAAACCGCGAACCTCGCCGGAGCGGCTGATTTCCCGCCGCGCCGGAGCTTCCGCCCAGGTAGCTCAGTTGGTAGAGCATGCGACTGAAAATCGCAGTGTCGGTGGTTCGATTCCGCCCCTGGGCACCACTCCCCCTTTCCGGCTT
>Ga0207868_1000345_pt1 | contig 54184 bp, 39 predicted proteins | sample Passage237B_FD_187370 | JGI IMG/M metagenome (GOLD analysis project Ga0207868, IMG submission 187370) | Cellulose adapted compost microbial communities from Newby Island Compost Facility, Milpitas, CA, USA - Passage2 37B (SPAdes) (version 3) ... | reverse complement strand
CGCCGCGCTTTGGCGGGGTTTCCGCATGGGGCCATCGGTTCGACCGCCGTCACGAGAGCGGTATCGTATTTGACGTAATCGCGCCAGTTGAGGCCGACGCACGCGAAGGCGTCCGCAACGAGTTCCTCCACACTGTGCAGCTCGCCGGTGGCGAGGACGAAGTCGTCCACCGTCGCCTGCTGCAGCATCAGCCACATTCCGCGGACGTAGTCGGGAGCCCAGCCCCAGTCACGACGTCCGCCGAGGCTTCCAAGGGTAACATCCTTCTGCAGTCCCTTTTTGATGCGAGCGGCCGCGCGGGCGACTTTCATCGTCACGAAATTCGAATTTCGGCGCGGCGACTCGTGATTGTAGAGGATGACGGCACACGTCTGCAGACCGTAGGCGATACGGTAGATCCGCGCCATTTGCTGGGAGAAGGCCTTCGCCGCGCCATAGGGCGTGGTTGGGTTGACGGGCGTGTGCTCGTCTTGAGGAGAGTGGGGGGGAGAACCGAAGACTTCGCTGCTCGAGGCGTAGAGGAATTTGGGCGGGTCCGGCAGGTCGCGCAGGATTTCCAACAGCCGCAACGTCGCCATGCCGATGCTGTCGACCGTGCTTTCGGGAAGCTCGAGACTGAGGCGCGGGCTCGATTGGCCGGCGAGGTGATAGAACTCGGTCGGCCGCGCCCGGCTGATGATGCGCCGCAAATGCGTCGCGTCTTCGTAGGCGCCGTTGTGCAGAAACAATTGCTTACCCATGATCTCGGGATTCGCGATCAGGTGGGCGATGTTGCTGTGAGCGAGCGTGTCCGGGCGATGCACGAGACCGTGCACTTCGTAGCCTTTCTCGAGCAGCAGCTCGCAAAGATACGAGCCGTCCTGGCCTGTGATTCCGGTGATGAAGGCTCTGCCCATGATTCAACGCGTTTCCAGCGAAGGTTCACGTCACGACGCCTCGTCGATCACGGCGAGCCAAATTTGTTACGATCACGGCATTCGGAGAATTCTCCACCCAGCCCTCGAGCGCCATTTGCAGCGCGAGTTTGGGCTTGCGTCGGGAATCCTTCGCGATGGCCTCTGCAAATTTGCGACGGAACCGATGGGCTCTCGCTTGTTTCCCAACTTCACCTTTCGAGCGTTCTCTAATTCGGTCAGTTTCCGTGCCCTTTCTCACCTAATGCTTCGCATCATTCGCTTCCCAGCCCTCGTGTGTCTCCTTGGCTTCGCGCCGTTAATGTGGGCTCAATCACCGTCGTCGCTGGCCGTTCCGGAGGATTACTTCCCTGGCCTGAAATCTCTTTTGGAAACCGCCCTGCAACAATCACCGCGCATGATCGCGCGCAATGCCGAGGAGGTTATTGCAGAGGCGTGGCGGGCTGAGGTGCGAGCCGGCCAGTTGCCGAGTATCGGCGGTTACGCGAACTATTATCCCTATACGCGCGAGCGCCGCGGCGAAGCGCCGGATGTCACCGTCGGAAACAACGAAAAAATCGCCTACAACTTCTCGGTTAACCAAGCGGTTTTCCATTGGGGCGCATTGCGAAACAACACGAAGATCGCCGAACTTCGCCAGAAGATGGCGGAGGAGGGCACCGCCGACGCTTATCGGTTATTGGTCGAGCAGATCCGTGCGCAATACCTTACACTTGTCGTCAACAAGACCACTCTCGCCCGCGCTCGGTTCAATCAGCATGTCGCGGATGAGGCGTTGGCTCTTGCGCGCTCGCGGCGCGAACGAGGTGTGATCGCTGAAGCGGATCTTTTCACGCCTACCATTACCGCCGAGCAAGCCCGTCTGTGGACCGATCGCGTGGAGTTCGACTACGAAAATAGCCGGATTCTCCTCGGGAAGCTTTGCGGCCTCCCTGCGGTGCCCGATGATCAAATTCCCGCGGAGATTCCGAATATCACTCCCAATTCGTCCGAAGTTGAACGCGTGGTGAACGCTTTCACCGGACAAGGCGAGCCCGACACCTACTTTATGCGGAATCTCCGCACCGGGATCGAAATCGAGGAGCTGAACTACAAGATCGCGAACACACGTTTGAAGCCGAAGCTCAACGTCCAAGTGGGTGTCAGCCAGGATGAACAGACATTTAGTTTCGCGACTGCCCTCACCAGCAAATACAAGATCCAAAGCACCTATGCCGGTGTTTCGCTGAGTTGGAACATCTTCGACAGCTTCGCCACGCGCAACGCGAAGAAAGCCAGCCTCACCCGCCGCCGCGAACTCGAGCGCGCCTACAAGGAACAGGTTGGCGACCTTCTGCTTTCCGTTCAGAATCAGAAGCGTCAGCTCGAGTTCTCCGCCCGCGCGCTCGCGATCGCGGAAAAGCTCCTCAGCTCCTCGGAAACGGGTGTCCGCGTCGCCGAGGAAGACCTGAGCCGCGGTGTCGGTTCGCAAGCCAGCGTGGACGCCGCGCGGCTCCACCTTTACACGCGTCAGATCGAGGCGTATCAGGCCCGCAACGACTACCTCCTGAAGCTCTCCGGATTGCTTTCGACGACCTTGAACGATCCGGCGCTGAATCTCCTCCCGGCCAAGTATCGATGAAAAAAATCCTGATCGCAGTCGCGGCGCTGGTCGTGATTGCATTCGCCGCCACTTATTTCCTTCGCCCCACCGCGCGTGTGGCGACCGCCACCAAGGGCCGCGCCGTCAAAGCCGTGCCAGGCAGTGTCACGGTTTACGCCGAATACGAGATGGAGCTGAAAAGCGAGATCGGCGGACGCGTCATGCACAGCGAACTCGATCCGGGCTTGAAGGTCGCCGCGGGCACCGTGCTGGTGCAGATCGATACCGGCGATCTCTCGCTCGAAATCGAGCAACTCGAGAGCGATCTCGAAGCTGCGAGGAAGCGCATCGCGGTCGGATCTGCGGTCGCACTCGATTTGGAAACCGCGCGCGAAGCTCTCGAGAACTATGAGCGCCTCACGCAGGCCGGCAATTTCCCGCAGGCCGAACTCGAAAAAGAACGCCGCAAGGTGAAGCAGGTCGAGCAGAAGCTCGCGCTCGAGGAGGTCGCCAACACCCAGGAAATTGCCCGGCTCGAAAACACGCTGCAGGTCAAACGCCGCCAACTCCAGAAGATGACGATCATCGCTCCGTTCGACGGCGTGGTCTCGCGCGTGTTCGCCCGGCCCGGCGATCTCATCAACGCCGGCGATCCCATCGCCATCATCATCGCCACCAGCCGAACGGTGGAGGCGAAGATCAGCGAGGAAAACTTCTCCGAGCTCAAAGTCGGCCTCAAAGCCGACGTTCGTTTCCTCGGGTATGGCGCCTGGCTCTACAACGCCACGGTCACCAAGATTCTCCCGACGGCCGATCCGCAGACGCAGCGCTACATGGTGCACCTCGATGTCGAGATCGAGCCCGAGAAGCTGGTTCCCGGCATCACGGGCGAAGTGAACATCGTCGTCGGCGAGCGCCAGTCGGACGTCATCATTCCGCGCCGCGCGTTGTTCGGTAACAACGTCTACGTCGTCGAAGACGGTCGGGTGCGCCTGCAGCAGGTCGAGGTTGGTTACGAAAGTTTCACGGCCGTCGAAATCTTGAAGGGCCTCAAGACCGGCGATCAGGTGATCGTTGATCAACTCGATCTCTTCCGCGACGGCGATCGCGTCCGCACGGAAGTCGTCAACGCTCCCGCCGCCAACTAAACGGCCGGACCTTCCTCCGCCGTCCGTCGTTCATGTCTCCGAATCTCCGCATCGCGTTCCGCTTCCTCACGGCGAAGAAGCGTGCGATGGCGATGAGCCTGTCGTGCATCATTCTCGGCGTCGGCTTGTTCGTTGTCACCCAGGCGACGACGAGCGGCTTCGAACAATTCTTCATCAAGACCATCCTCGGCACCGACGGGGCGATCCGCATCCAGGACGAGATCCAGGACACGATCCGCAGCATGGCCGCGGGCGGACACGGATCGCAATTCGAGATCCGGCAGAAGGAGGGGCGCAAGTTCATCGAGGGCATCCAGGAACCGAAGCTCCTCACCGATGCGCTCCGGCGTTTCCCCAATGTCTCCGCGGTTTCGACGGTCGTGACGGGGCCGGTCAATATCCGCAGCTCCTTCGGCAGCGATTCCGTGCGCGTTTACGGCATCAACATCGACGACCACACGCGCGTATCCGATTTGGAACGACAGATCATCGCGGGCAACGCCGCCGAGTTCGGCGCCACGGCGTCCGGCGCGCTGATCGGCAGCGAAATGGCCCGCCGGCTTCAGCTCTCGATGGGCGACTCGTTTATCCTCGAGGCGCTCGGAGAACAGCGGCGTTTTCGCGTCGTCGCGATCTACGAGACCGGCGTCGCCGACATCGATCGTGTTCGCATTTATCTCAACATGAGCGAGGCGCGCTCGCTGCTGAAGAAGCCGACCGGCGCCTCGTTTCTCCAAGTCAACCTGATCGACAAGGATCGCGCGCCGGCGGACGCGGCGCACATGGAAGAAGTGCTGCACCACGCCGCCCGGCCATGGCAGGATCGTGAAAAAACCTGGCTCGAGGTGTTTCGCGCGCTGCGCCTTTCCACCGCGATCACGGTTTCGGTTTTCACGCTCATCGCCGGTCTCGCGATGTTCAACACGCTCGCGATGATCGTCCTCGAGAAGACCAAGGAGATCGCGATCCTGCGCTCGATGGGCTACACGCGGAAGGACATCTCGCAGATCTTCCTCTGGCAGGCGATCATTGTCCTCGCGATCGGAACGGCGCTCGGCTGCGCGCTCGGCGCCGCGATCACGTTTGGAGTTTCCCACTATCCGATCCGGATTCGTGGTATCTTCGCCACCGATACGTTCATCGTGTCGTGGTCGGTGTGGCACTACGTCTCCGGCGTGCTCACGGCCGTGTTCATGGTGATGATCGCGAGTCTCGTGCCCGCCCGCCGCGCCGCGCTGCTCGAACCGGGCGACGTCATCCGCGGCACCGCGCAATAGCCCGTTCAAAGATGTCCGATCTTTCCTCCCACATCGCTCTCCGTTGCGAAAACATCCACCGCTACCTCGGCCAGAACGAGGGGCGCGTGCATGTGTTGCGCGGGGTTTCGTTCGAGGCGCATCGCGGGCAGGTCTACGCGATCGTCGGTCCGTCGGGTTGCGGCAAATCCACGTTGCTCTACTTGCTGGGGCTGCTCGATCGCCAGGAAGAGGGGGACATCTGGATCAACAACCAACTGATGTCGAACAGCAGCGATCTCGAGCGCACCGCGGCGCGCTGCGAGCACATCGGGTTCGTGTTTCAATTTCACTTCCTGATGCAGGAGTTCACGGCGCTCGACAACGTGATGATGCCGATGCGCAAACTCGGCCGACTCACGCCCGAGCAAATGGAGGAGCGCGCGCATTCGCTGCTCAAAGCCGTCGGACTTGGCGAGAAGACGCACCGTCTCGGCACGCAGCTTTCCGGCGGCGAACAGCAGCGCGTGGCCATCGCCCGCGCGCTCGCCAATCAGCCCGCGATCATCCTCGCCGACGAACCGACGGGTAATCTGGACGCGAAGAACTCCGGCATCGTTTTCGACCTCCTCACGTCGCTCGCGAAGGAGAACGGCCAGGCGGTGGTCCTCGTGACGCACAATCCTGAAATCGCCAACCGTTGCGACAGTGTCCGGCCGATGCGCGACGGTGTCTTTGTTGGCTAACGCCACGGAGCGTTTCAGCTCTTGTCGGGGCGGGGCGCTCGCGGGCCGAAGCCGGCGCGCTGAGCCCGTGTCGGCGCCCGCCGGCACAGCGGCGGCAGGCGCTTCGTGTATGGGGAGCGATTCGTATTCAGCTATCGGGTAGAGGCCTTGAGACGCTCGTGTGAGGCGGGATTGGGTGAGGGGAGAGGGGTGAGCTGCAGTTTCACACAGCGGGCCGTCACGTGGACGAGATGATCGAAGCTGCACAACGCTTGCCGGACACCGCGCGGTTTTGAACCTCGCGGAGAAGGCGTGGTCGATGCGTCGCCCATTAGCGCGCGCGCCTTTGCGTTTCAGCATCGGTCATATTTTGACCGCAAAGAATGCGGCATCCTAAATTTTGGTTTACAACGGCAAACGGCACCCGCTTCTTTGGCGCCGACTTTAACCTTTTCCCTCCCCACGTGAGTCACGACCCATCGCGTAAGAGTTTTATCGGAAAATTGCTCGGCTTGGTCGCAGTTGCCGGCGTCTCGCCGCGCCTCTTCGCGAAGTCTGCCACGGCGGTGACGACGTCCACGACGACGCCAGTCGCGGCTCCGAAGCCCTTCACGTTGCAGTCCGAAACGCGAGCGGTATCACGTCGCGCGGACTCGGTCTAATTCTCGCTTCCGGCTGACGAACCGTTCCGGCTCATGTCCTACATTTTTTCGAAATCGGCCAACAAGCTCCCGCTGCAGATCGTGATCTATCTCGTCGTGCTGGCGGGTATCGCGACGGCCGGCGTGACCTATTACATGACGCCGAAGTATTCGCGCGTTGGTTACGCTCCGGTGCAGCCGGTGCCTTACAGTCACGAACTGCACGTCGGGCAACTCGGCCTCGATTGCCGCTACTGCCACAGCAATGTCGACAAGTCCGGCTTTGCGAATCTGCCGACGGCGCAGACGTGCATGAATTGCCATAATCAGGTGCGCCCCGACAGCCCGCTGCTCGAGCCGATCCGCCGCTCCTATGAAACCGGCGAGCCTGTTCCGTGGGTGAAGATTCACGACCTGCCGGACTACGCCTATTTCAATCACGCCGTTCACGTGAACCGCGGCGTCAGTTGCGTGGAGTGCCACGGCAAGATCAATGAAATGGAAGTCGTCGAGCACGCGCAGCCGCTGAGCATGGGCTTCTGTCTCGACTGCCATCGCGCGCCGGAGAGCCGCGTGCGTGAGCCGGCCGACATCTTCGACCTGAACTCGAAAACCATTGCCGAAAAGCACGGCATCGAGGCGGGCAAAAAATTCGTGCACGACTGGAATATCAAGCCACCGCAGAGCTGCAGCGGCTGCCACCGATGAAACGCAAAGTTGAACATCCCGCGCCCTCCGAGCGCGAGCTCACCGGTCCCCGCTACTGGCGCAGTCTCGACGAACTCGCCGCGACGCCTGGTTTCAAGGCGCAGCTCGAACGCGAATTCCCCGAAGGGGCTTCCGAGCTGAACGGCGTCGACCGCCGTCAGTTTTTGAAGATCATGGCGGCGTCGTTCGCCCTCGGTGGCGTCGGCCTCGCCGGCTGCCGCCGCCCCGAACAACACGTGCTGCCTTACGGCAAGTCCGTGGAGGGCGTGATCCCGGGTCTGCCGCTTTATTACGCGACCGCGATGCCGGTGCGTAAGTATGCCATTCCGCTTCTCGCCGAGACGCATCAAGGCCGTCCGACGAAGCTCGAAGGCAATCCGACCTACGCCGCCCTCGGCGGCGCCAGTTCGCTGCACGCCCAGGCTTCGGTGCTCGATCTCTACGATCCGGACCGCGCCACGCGTCACATCAGCAACGGCCGCGAGCTGCGTCCCGCCGACGTCAACGATCTCCTTGCCCGAATCGGCAACGAGAACGCCACGAATGGCGGCGCCGGCCTCGCGTTCCTCGCTGAGGAATCGAGCTCGCCGACGCGCGCCCGCCTGGTGACCGCGCTGCGCGCGCGTTTCCCGCGTGCAATCTGGGCGGAATACGAGCCGGTCTCCGATGATGCTTCGTCCGAAGCCGCGCGCACCGCGTTCGGCGAAGACGTTCGTCCGCTTTACCGTTTCTCCCGCGCAAAGCGGGTGGTTTCGATCGACGCCGATTTCCTCCGCGCCGATGCGGCGAATCTTTATCATTCGCGTGAGTTCGCCAGCGCCCGCCGGGTGAAGAATCCGGAAGAGGCGCGCAACATGAACCGCCTTTATGTGGCGGAGAGCGCCTTCACGCTCACCGGCAGCATGGCGGATCACCGCCTTCGCGTGGCCAGCAGCCAGATGGTGGCGGTCATCGCGGCGCTCGCCGCGAAGGTTACGGGCAACAACGCCTTTGCCGCGCTGGCCCAAGGTCTCGACATCAAGCCGCAGTGGATCGACGAATGCGCGGCTGACCTGCTCGCGCACCGTGGTTCCAGCCTCGTCGTCGCCGGTGCTCACTTGCCGGTGCAGGCGCACGTGATCGCCCACGCGATCAACGCTTTCCTCGGCAACATCGGTTCGACCGTTCAGTTTGTTCGCGCCGAAGCCCCGGCCGCTTCCACGATCTCGGCGCTCGCGACCGCGATCAAAGCTGGCTCGGTCAACACGCTCGTCATCCTCGGCGGCAACCCCGCCTTCAACGCCCCCGCCGATCTCGACTGGCCGGCGTTGCAGAAGTCGGTCGCGAACGTCGTCCGTTACGGCTACTACAACGACGAGACAACCGCCGTTTCGCCCAACGCCACGCACATCGCCGCGGCGCACTATCTCGAATCTTGGGGTGACGCCCGCGCGGTCGATGGCACGATCCTTCCGATTCAACCGATGATCCTGCCGTTGTTCGGCGGACTCACGGAGATCGAAGTCCTCGCCCGCATCGCCGGTATCCAGAATCCGGATCCCTACGCGCTCGTGGTCGAAACCCTTACGCCGCTCCTCGGCGGCGCCGCCGCGGCGGAAAAGGGCATTCGCCAGTTCCTTCACGACGGTCTGCTGCCGAACAGCGCGTATCCGGTCGTTTCGGTTTCGTTCAACGCCGGTGCCATCGCCGGCCTTGCGGCGAATGCTCCCCGGGCTGAAGCGCTTTCCGCGCAGAATCTCGAGGTCCGCTTCGTCAGCGACTACAAGCTCGAGGACGGTCGCTTCGCCAACAACGGCTGGCTGCAGGAACTTCCGGATCCGATCACCAAGATCTCTTGGGACAACGCCATCCAGATCAGCCCGCGTCTCGCGCGTGAATTGGATGTTTATCCGAAGGGTTCGGTCTTGCAGGTCGCGCGCGTTGAAAACGCCGGCTACGAGCAGGGCAAAGAGATCGCGTTCATTGGAACGATCACGCTGAACGGCCGCACCGTTACCGGTCCGATTCACATCCAGCCGGGTCTCTCCAACTACACGATCGTCCTTCCGCTCGGCTACGGCCGCACGCACACGGGGCATGTGGGGAAGGGGATGGGCCACAACTTCTACCCGCTGCGCACCTCGAACGCGCTGCACTTCGCCACGGGCGCCAAGCTCACGGTCGCGAAGGAAACGCTCTCGCTCGCGAACACGCAGGAGCACTGGTCGATGGAAGGTCGCGACATTGTTCGCGAGGCCAACATTGACGAATACATCGATAATCCGGCCTACGTTCACACGTTCGGCATGGAGTCGCACAGCCCGTCGATCCTCGGCGAAGCCGGCGAAAAGATGTCGCTCGCCGAACGCGCCACGATCATCCCGCGTGGCAACTCCCTTTACAAGACGCCGGGTGCCAACGACCGCATCCCCAGCTTCGATGGCCACCATCAGTGGGGCATGACGATCGACCTCAACACCTGCATCGGGTGCAACGCCTGCGTCATCGCCTGCCAAGCTGAGAACAATATTCCGATCGTCGGCAAGGACCAGGTCCTCCGCGGTCGTGAGATGCACTGGATCCGCCTCGATCGCTACTACTCCGACGGCAAGGCCGACGGCGCGGCGTTCGGCGGCGAGGGCAACAAGGAGCTTCCGGAAGATCCGCAGGTTTCGCTGCAGCCGATGGCGTGCGTGCACTGCGAACTCGCTCCCTGCGAAACCGTTTGCCCGGTCAACGCGACCGTCCACGACGAGGAAGGCCTCAACACGATGGCCTACAACCGTTGCATCGGCACCCGTTATTGCGCGAACAACTGTCCGTATAAGGTCCGGCGCTTTAATTTCTTCGACTGGAACGAGCGTCAGCTCGACAGCCTCTACATGGGGCCCGCCGGTCCCCACGGTATGCCCGAGCTCGTGAAGATGGTGAAGAACCCCGAGGTCTCGGTCCGCATGCGCGGCGTGATGGAGAAGTGCACCTACTGCGTGCAGCGCATCCAGAACGGCAAGATCCAGCACAAGGTGAAGATGGCGCAGGCCGGCAAGCCGGGCGAAGTCATGGTTCCGGACGGCCACATCAAGACCGCGTGTCAGCAGGTGTGCCCCGTCGACGCCATCGTCTTCGGCAACATCCTCGATCCGAACGCCGCCGTCACGAAGCTCAAGCAAGTCGGCCAGAACTACGAAGTGCTGGGTTATCTCAACACCCGTCCGCGCACCTCGTATCTCGGCAAGCTGCGCAACCCCAACCCGCGCATGCCCGACTACGCGTCGCTGCCGCTCAGCCGCGTCGAATATAACACCAAGAATCATCCCGCTCACCACGACGATCATGGCCACGGCCATGGCGCGCACGGCGAACAGAAAGGCGGGCACTAAGATGAACGCGATTGCAAATGTAGGTGACGCGCTTGCCGCGACACGTTGCGCCCCCAGCGCGCAACCTACCGGAGGACTTCGCTAATGGCTCACGCTGAACACGCCGCCGCTGCACCGGCGATTCTCAACGAAGTGAAGCCCGCGCACCTGCCGCGCGCCGTCCTCGTCGAGAACAATCGGAGCTTCTCCTGGATCACCGACAAGATCTGCGGCATCATCGAGGGCAAGACGCCCGCGTGGTGGTGGGTCTGCTTCATCGTCGCGTGCTTCGTCGCCTCGTTCACCGTCGCGGGCATCACCTACCTCGTCGCCACGGGCGTCGGTGTGTGGGGGCATGCGAACCCGGTCAACTGGGCGTGGGACATCGTCAACTTCGTGTTCTGGATCGGTATCGGTCACGCCGGCACCCTGATCTCCGCGATCTTGTGCCTGCTGCGCCAGAAATGGCGCACGTCGATCAACCGTGCTGCCGAGGCGATGACGATCTTCGCGGTCGTTTGCGCCGCGATCTTCCCGGTCTTCCACGTCGGCCGCGTCTGGTATGCCTGGTATCTGTTCCCGATCCCGAACTCCAACTGGATCTGGCAGAACTTCCGTTCGCCGCTCGAGTGGGACGTGTTCGCGGTTTCGACCTACGGCACGGTTTCCGTCCTGTTCTGGTATGTCGGCCTGATTCCCGACCTCGCGATCCTGCGCGATCGCTTTGAAGCTGCGGGCAACCGCCTTCGTTCCTTCCTTTACGGCCTGTTCGCCATGGGCTGGCGTGGTTCGAACCGCCACTGGAGCAATTACGAAATGGCTTACCTGATCCTCGCCGGTATCAGCACGCCGCTCGTGTTGTCCGTGCACACGATCGTGTCGTTCGACTTCGCCGTCTCGCTGCTCCCGGGCTGGCACACGACGATCTTCCCGCCATACTTCGTCGCGGGCGCGATCTTCTCCGGCTTCGGCATGGTGCTCACGCTCATGCTCCCGCTGCGCGCGATCTACCGCCTCGAGGACCTGATCACGCAGTATCACATCGACTGCATGTGCAAGATCACCCTCGCGACGGGCACCATCGTCGGCTACGCCTACGGCATGGAGTTCTTCATCGCGTGGTATGGCGCGAATCCGTATGAAGGCTTCGCGTTCATCAACCGTGCGTTCGGCCACTACGCGTGGGCTTACTGGTGGATGATCGGCTGCAACGTCATCACGCCGCAGTTCTTCTGGTTCAAGGCGGTCCGCAATAACACGACGCTGGTCTGGGTGCTCTCGATCTTCGTCAACGTCGGCATGTGGTTCGAGCGCTTCGTGATCATCGTCACCTCGCTCGCCCGCGACTTCCTCCCGTCGTCGTGGGGTTATTACAGCCCGTCAATCGTCGAGATCTTCACGTTCTTCGGCACGTTCGGCGTCTTCTCGGTCCTCTTCCTCCTGTTCATCCGCTTCCTCCCGATCATGCCGATGGCCGAACTCAAGGCGGTCACGCCGCAGGCGGATGTGCACGCCCACGGTCACGACGACCACAGTCACACGACGGGTCTCGGCGATCCGATCAAGCTCGAGAAACATTAATCTCCGACCATGCCCGCACCTTCCTACGGCTTAGTCGCCACCTTCGAAACCGCCGCCGCGGTCTATCACGCGGCCGAGCAGGTGCGCGACGCCGGCTACAAGAACTGGGACGTGATCACTCCGTGTCCGATTCACGGCATGGACAAAGCGATGGGCGTGAAACGCTCGATCGTGCCGCGGATCTCCCTCGCCGGCGGCATCACCGGGTTCACCACCGGTATGACGATGATCTGGTATACCAACCAGTATGACTATCCGCTCGTCGTCGGCGGCAAACCGTTCTTCTCGCCGATGTTCGCCTTCCCGGTGAGCTACGAGTTGACGATTCTCTTCACGGCGTTCGCGACCATCATCGGCATGTTCCTCGTGAACGGCCTCCCGATGCACTACCATCCGGTGCTCAAGTCGCCGAAGATCCGCCGCGGTCTGGACGACCAGTTTCTCATCGTGATCGAAGCCCGCGATCCGCGTTTCAACGCGGCCAACACCAAGGCGCTGCTCGAGAAGATCGGCGGCAAAGACGTGCAGGAGCTCGAAGCCTAAGCCATGCGCAACGTCTACCTTGTCACTCTCTTCCTCGTGGTCCTGGTGGTTTCCCTCTTGGGTTTCCGCGGCACGAACTTCACGAAGCCGCCGCTGGACGTCTTCCCCGAGTGGGCGTTTCCCGGCATGAAGTATCAGCCGAAGTATCGCCCGCAAGGTGCGAGCGAGTTCTTCGCCGATGGCCGCGCGGCGCGTCCGGTTCCGGCCCACACCGTTTCCCGCGATCCGCTGCGTAATGACGACGCTCGCGACGCCGGTCGTGCGTCGAATGGCGAGTTTCTCCGCGGTTTCCCGGCGAACATCACGATCGATCAAGCCTTCCTCGATCGCGGTCATCACCAATATCAGATCTATTGCGCGCCGTGCCATGGCTCGCTCGGTGATGGCAACGGTATCACCAAGCAATACGGCATGGGCGCGACGCCGACCTATCACGACGACCGCTTGCGCAACGCGCCCGAAGGCGAGCTCTTCAATGTGATCACGCACGGCAAGGGCAACATGCTGCCTTACGCCGACAAGCTCGCGCCCGAAGACCGTTGGGCCGTGATCCTCTACGTCCGCGCGCTGCAACGCGCACAAATGGGCACCGCCGCCGACGTCACCGACGCGGCCGCTCGAACCTCTCTCGGAATCCAATGAGTTCCCACGCTGCATCCGCTTCCGCGGCGATTCCCGCCGCCTCTTCTCCCGCCTCCGCCGCGGGCAAGGCGTTGATCGTGGGCGCCGTTGGGCTCGCGCTGACCGCCGTCGGTGCGCTCATCTCGCCCGACAAGCACGGCGTCGCGCTCTCGTATCTCACCGGCATCGTGTTCTGCACGGCCGTCGCGATCGGCGCGCTCCTGCTGGTGTTGATCCACCACATTTTCGACGCCTCGTGGTCGGTCGTCATCCGCCGCCAATACGAGCACGGCCTCGCCAGCTTCAAGTGGCTGCTGATCCTCTTCCTCCCGCTGCTCGCGGTCACGTGGTTGGTTCCCGGCTTCATCTGGCCGTGGACCGATCTCGCGCACGAGCTGCACGGTCACGGCACGGTGGGAGAGGACCCGCTGTATCTCAAGAAGTCGGGCTTCCTCAACACCAACGCCCTCCTTGTCGGCACGGTGGCATTCTTCCTCCTGTGGATGTGGCTCTCGGCCCGTTTGCGGAAGGCCTCGTTCACGCAGGACCTCGATGGCGATGCGAAGTGGACATTCAGCAATCGCAAAACGGCCGCCTTCGGTCTTCCGATCGCCGCGCTTACGCTTACCGCCGGCGCGATCTACTGGGTGAAGTCGCTCGAATACCACTGGTTCTCGACGATGTATGGCGTGTGGTTCTTCGCGAACTGCGTGCGCGCCGCGCTTTCCGTCGGCGTCATCATCATGGTCTGGCTGTGGAACCGCGGCGACTACAAGGGCGTGCTCAACACGAATCACTTCCACAGCATCGGGCAACTGATGCTCGCGTTCACGATCTTCTGGGCCTACGTGACGTTCTCCCAATACTTCCTGATCTGGAACGCGAACGTCCCCGAGGAAACCTTCTGGTATAACCTTCGCGAACTGAACCACGACGGCACCACGAACCAGTGGTGGTATGTCGGCCTCGTGCTGCTCTTCGGCCACTTCGTCGTGCCGTTCCTGCTGTTGCTCTCGTATCGCTACAAGGTCACGAAGCCCATCATCCGCCGCATCGCTTGGTGGATCCTCGCGGTGGTGTTGATCGACATGTGCTACAACGTTCTCCCGGCGTTGAAGGATGAGCACGGCGATCCGCTTCCGTTCTTCTCGCTCAACCTGCTCTGGGTGCTCACGTCGGTCGTCGGCATTGGCGGCATCTGCGTGTGGTCCTACCTGAAGAGCTTCCCCACGACGAAACTCATCCCGATTCGCGATCCGCGCATTGGCGAGAGCCTTACGCACCATGAGTGACACACCTGCACGGCGCGCGCCGCTCATCAGCATTCTCTTCATTCTAGCGCTCCTCGCGCTCTTAGCGATCGTGGTCTACTACGTCTACGTTCCGCGCCAGACCGGCGTATTTAGCGGCAGCGGTTTCTACACCACCGAGGACCGCGTGCAAAAACTCGCCGAGCTTCGCGCCAAGGAAAGCGAAGCCGCTTCGAGCTATGGCTGGGTCGACCAAGAGAAGGGGATTGTCCGCCTTCCGCTCGACCGCGCCGCCGAACTCACCCTGCAGCAATACGCGAAGAACGCGAAGAAGCAGTAATCGATGTCAACGATGGCCTCCGCCTCCCCCGAAGTCAGCGAAGTCGATTCGTCCGCCCGCGGCACGATCAACTTCCTGCTGCTCTCCGCGCTCCTCTGGCTCGTCGCCAGCGGCGTGCTCGCGCTGCTGCATTTCGTCCAGACGCTCAGTCCGGCGTTTCTCGCCGACTGCCCCGCGTTCACGTATGGCCGCATGCGCGGTCATGTTGAAACCGCCTTCATCTATGGCTGGATCGGCAACGCCGGTTTCGCGATCGCGCTGTGGATCCTCGGCCGCTTGGGCGGTTCGCCGCTGCGCTCGTTGAATTGGGCGATTGTCGGCACGCTGTTCTGGAACCTCGGCGTCTTGCTCGGCTTGGTTGGCATCGCGCTCGGTGACGGCACGGCGACGCCGTTCTTGCGCGTCCCCGAATACGTTCAACTTCTTCTGCTCGTCTCCAGCGGAGCGATCGCCGTTCCGGGCATTCTCGCTTGGACGGGTCGCAACCGCGCCCGGACCTTCGCCGCGCAGTGGTATGCGGTGGCCGCGCTCTTCCTGTTCCCCTGGGTGTTTTCCGTCGCGCAGTTGATGCTCGTGCACTTCCCGGTGCGCGGCGTGTTGCAGGCGATCGCCGCCGGTTGGTTTGCCCAATCGGTCTGGACCCTGTGGATCGCGCCGCTCGCGCTCGCCGCGGCCTACTACCTCGTGCCGAAGATCACCGGCCGTATCATCCCCAACTACGATTTCAGCTCGCTCGGTTTCTGGACGCTCCTCGTGGTCGGCGGCTGGACCGGTGGCCGGCATCTGATCGGGGGCCCGGTTCCCGTGTGGGTGGCGACGATTGCGATCGTGGCCTGCGCGACGCTCGTGTTTCACTACATCGTGGTCGCCTTGAATCTTCGCCGCGTGTTCTCGGCGCGCGGTAGCACCGCGCTCCGCTTCGTGGCTTTCGGGGTCGCGGCTTATCTGGTGGGCGGTCTCGCGGATGCGGTGACCTCGCTCCGCGGCGTGGCCAAGCTGCTGCAATTTACCTGGATGACCCAAGCGCACACGCAGCTCGCGCTCAGCGGCGCGTTCACGCTGATTGCTTTTGGTGCGATTTATTTTCTCGTTCCGCGCATCGCGAACCAACCCTGGCCCTCGACGGCGCTCATCCGCGCTCATTTCGCGGCCAGCTTGATCGGCACCCTCGGTCTGGTCGCCGGACTCGCGGTGGCCGGTTTCGCGCAGGGTGGGGCGCTCGCCGACGCTTCGGTCTCATTCGCTGACATCGCGGCGAAGACCCGTCCGTGGCTCCTCCTCGCGACCGCGGGGCAGGCGGTGCTGCTCCTCGGCAACACGGCCCTGTTGTTTCACTTCGTTCGTCTCCTCGCGACCAAGCCCGCCGCAACCGCGGCTCCGTTGTTCCGCGAGCCTGCTGCGATGGAGGCGTCTGCCACATGAGAAACGGATTCCTCTTCTTCCTCGGGCTCTTTGGTTCCGCGCTGCTCGCTTGGGCGGGCATCGTGCTCGGCTCGCACGCTCAACTCGGCGATCTACGCCCGCACGTCGATGAGACCGAGGGCAAGGCCTTCCCGCTGCGCCACTCGGGCATCTCGCAACAGGGCCAGTTGGTCTATGACGACCTCGGTTGCGCGACCTGCCACACGCAGCAGGTGCGGCGTCCCGGTTTCGGCTCCGACAAGGAGCGCGGCTGGGGTGACCATCAGAGTGTCGCACGCGACTACATCTTCGAAATGCGCGTGCAGCTCGGCGAAAGCCGTCTCGGTCCCGACCTCGCGAACTTGGGCGCCCGCAAGGCCCCCTACGACGCAGAGGATCTCTACAACCTTCTCTACACCGGTGCTGGTGCGATGCCGGCCTACAAGTTCCTCTTCGAAGAACGCGCGATCGCTGACCGTCAGCCGTCCGACCACGCGCTTCGCCTCACGGGGAATCTTGCCCCGGCCGCTGGCACGGAAATCGTTCCCACCCCGCGCGCCCGTGCGCTCGTGGCTTATCTTCTCAGCTTGAATCACACTTACGAATACCCGGAAGCGCGTCCCGTCGAGCCGGCGAAGGAGGGCGAGCACAAATGAGCGACCAACACGATCCCCGTCTCGAACAGCCGGGCGCGTCGGACGACAGCCTGCTTTCCGCGCACGAAACCGAACTGCTTCCGAAGCCTGACGATCGCGGCCACTACCGCATGGCGCCGCTGATCCTCCTGTTCGTCTTCAGCGGCATCATCTTTTACGCGGGCACTTACCTGAACCACTACGCTGGCAGCTATAAGCCCGATGTCTTCAACGAAGATGCTCCGCCGGTCGCCGCCAATGCAGGCGCTCCGAAGATCGACCCGATGGTGCTCGGCAAACGCAACTACGACACCGTTTGCGCGACCTGCCACCAGCAGAACGGCCAGGGCGTCGCGGGCATCTACCCCCCGCTCGCCAATTCGGAGTGGGTCAATGGTTCGGCCGATCGCGTCATCCGCGTCGTTTCACACGGTCTGCAGGGCCCGATCACGGTCGCTGGCCAGCAATACGGTGCGGCACCCATGCCGGCGTTCGCGCGCGTCCCCGGCGGCGGCTACAACTGGAACGAAGAGCGCATCGCTGCGGTGCTGACTTACATTCGCGCCTCTTGGGGCAATGCCGCCGAGCCGATCACGGCCGACCAGGTCAGTGCGGTTCTTCAGCAGGAAGGTCCGCGCGGCGCGTGGTCCGAAGGCGAACTGTCGAAGTTCGAGTAATCGTTCATTCGGATCCCGATTTGCTTCGAGCCCGACGTTCTTCGTCGGGCTTTTTTTATGTCTGTGCGAAACGCCCAACTCGTTGTCGCCCCAAACACAGCGGCACTTGCTCTCTGCTCCTCCTCATCGCATCGTCTCCGCGTGATCGCGTCGGTCGCATTCCGAAACTTCAAGGCCTTGCGGAGCGCGAGCGTGCGGCTCGAGCCGTTCAACCTCGTGCTGGGGCCCAACGGCAGCGGCAAAACCAGTTTGATCGAGTCGCTGTTGCACCTGCGCACGCTGGCGCGGCTCACGGCCGCCGAGACGCCGTCGGCGACCTCGCCGGACAAAAATCCGGACATGGCGTTTCGTTTTCGTCCGCCACATGAAGCCATCGAAATTCGGCTGTCGTGCGTCGATGCGACGATGTGCAACACGCTGCACGTCACCCCGCCGAATGCTCCCGGCTGGCCGGCGCTTCATCGTGAGATCCTGCGGATTCGCAATTTCGTCTTCGATCCCGATGCGATGACGCAGCCGTCGTCGTTGTCGACGGGAGGGGAGCTGACGAGGAACGGCTCCAATCTCGCCGCGGTCCTCGCGCACTGGCGCGAGCATCATCCGGAGGCTTACGAAGCGTTCGTCGCCGAGGCGCTGAGACTTTTCCCCGAGTATTCCGCGTTCTCGCTGGAATCGCGCGGCGACGGAACCGTATCGCTCGCGTTCACGTTGATTGGCGAAGTCGGGATCGTGGAAGCCGCAAACTTGTCTCAAGGGACGTTGCACGTTCTGGCGATCCTGACGCTCACATTTTCGCCGCAGCCGCCGTCGGTGATTTGTATCGAGGAAATCGATCGAGGCGTGCACCCGCGCATGCTGCGCGACGTGCGCGATGCGTTTTACCGGCTGGCTTATCCCGAGTCGGCGGGACTCGACCGAAAACCTGTGCAGGTGATCGCGACGACGCATTCGCCCTATCTGCTCGATCTCTTTCGCGACCATCCCGAGGAAGTCATTCTCGCGCAGAAACGGGGCCGGGAAGCGCATTTCGAACGGCTGTCCGATCGCCCCGACCTGGCGGAGCTGATCGAAGGTGGATCGCTCGGCGATCTATGGTTCAGCGGCATTCTGGGCGGCGTGCCGGAGGAGAAGGGTTGAGCCAGGAATGAACCACGGGAACGCAAAGACACGGAGTTCGCATCCTGCACTTCGTGCCGCTGCGCCGGCGTGGTTCATCGGCGATCGGTGCACAATGGCGGTTCGATGAACGTCGCACTGCTCAGCGAGTCTCCGGCGGACGAGGCGGCGATCCGAGTGTTGGTGGAAGCGGTGCTTGGCGAGCCGATTCAACAGGTGCAGGCGGGGCTCCGCGCACGCGGCTGGCCGAATGTCGTGCAAGTGCTGCCCGCGATCGTGCGGCATCTTCACTTCAACACCGATGCCGACGGCCTCGTGGTGGTCGTCGATGCCGACGATTCGGTCGTTCACACCGCCGAACACGAAGCGCCGAACTACCATCATCCGCTCTGTCGCCTCTGTCATCTCCGTGCGGCGTTCCGTCGCGCGACGAAGAAGCTGCCGCCCGCGCGCGGGCGCGAGCGCCTCCTGCGCGGGATCGGCGTGGCGGTGCCGGCGGTCGAAGCGTGGTATCTCTGCGGGCGCGATGCTTCCGTGTCCGAGGCGGCGTGGATCGACGGGCGTGCGCGCGGGCAACCGCCCTACACCCGGCGCGAATTGAAGTGGCGGGTTTACGGCACCGACCGGCCGAGCCTGCCGTTGGAGACGAAACGCGCCCTCGAGGAGGTGCAGCGGCACCGGTCCGACGTGCGGCGGCTCGAGACGGATTTTCCCGCGGGCTTCGGACTTCTCGCCGAAGACTTGCGAAGCTGGCGGGAGACCATTGGCTCGGGCCGTTGAATAATTTTCGCCAAGAAATGCAGCGGGTCTCTGCTCGCCGAGGAAAACGGGACGCGAGAGCGTTCGCGTTCTTTCAACGCGGTTGTCTTGTGTGCGTCCAACCTCCCAGAAATTGCTTTGAAATCCGAGCCATGGTCCGCCGGCATACCCCTCCGCGCGATGTCTGAAACCCCGCTTTTTCGCAGACGCTCGTATCTGCCGTATCGGATCGAGCTGATCGCCGCGTTGATCGCGCGCGCGTTGTATCGGGTGAGATCGGGCGGAGCGGGGCACGTGCCGAAGTCCGGCGGCGCGTTGCTGATCGCGAATCACCTTTCCTACATCGATCCCGTCGTGCTCCAACTGGCGTGTCCGCGTCGGATCCGCTTCGTCGGTTTCAAGGGCCTGCACGAGAATTCCTTCTTCGATCTCGTGCTGCGCTGGAGCGGCACGATTACGATCTCCGCGCAGCAACCGATGGAAGGCATCAAGAGGGCGGTGCGCGCATTGAAGGCGGGCGAACTCGTGTGCGTGTTTCCCGAGGGACACATCTCGCGCACGGGGCAGCTCATGGAGATCAAGCGAGGCTTCGAGCTCATGGCCCGGCAGGCCAACGTGCCGGTGATTCCCGCGGCGATCGACGGACTGTGGGGTTCGGTGTTTTCGTTCGCGGGCAACAAATACCTTTGGAAATCTCCGCGCCTGAAACCCACGCCGGTTTACATCGCGTTTGGCGCGCCGATTCCGCCCGAACAGGCGACGCCCGCGGTGGCACGGCTGGCGTTGATGGATCTGGGTGCGATCGCGTTCGAAGAGCGTCCGGTGTTGAAACGAAATCTCGCGCGCGAAGTCGTGCGCGCGCTCGCGCGTCGGCCGGGGCATGTCGAGGTGATCGATCGCACGGCCGAGCGAAAGCAGGTGAAAGCCGGGCAGCTCCTCGCGGCGGCGGCGGTGTTGTCGAAACGGATACGCGCGACGATTCCGGAAAAACGCGTCGGCATCGTGCTGCCGCCGGGCGCGGGGGCGTTCATCGCGAATCTCGCGGTGATTTGTGCGGGCAAGACGCCGGTGAATCTGAACTTCACCGCGGGGCGGTCGTCGGTGGAGGCGGCATTGCGGCTGGGCGAGATCGGCACGGTGATCTCGGCGGACGCCGTGAAGGCGAAGGTGCCGGCGTTCCCGTGGCCGGAGAAGACGCGCGACCTGCGCGCGGAGATCGAGGCGGCGGGCGGGAAGAAGGCGATCCTGCCGTGGCTGATCGCCGCGCATTTACTGCCGAACCAATGGCTCGCGAATCTGCTCAAGCTGCCGCATGTCGGCGATCGGGCGGAGGCGGCGCTCTTGTTCACGAGCGGAAGCGTGGGCGAGCCGAAGGGCGTGGTGCTCACGCATCGCAACATCCTCGCCAACTGCGCGCAGGTGTCGTCGCTCTCGATTCTGCCGCGGAGCGCGACGCTGCTCGGATGTTTGCCGCTGTTTCACAGTTTCGGGTTCACGGTGACGCTGTGGTATCCGATGCTGCGCGGCTGCCGGATGGTGACGATCCCGAGCCCGCTCGACACGCGAAAGATGGTCGATGCGATATCCGAGGATCACGTGACCGTGCTCGTAGGGGCGCCGACGTTCATCCGGCCGTTACTCAAGAAGGCGGAGTCCGCAGAGCTCAAGTCGCTCGAACTGGTCGTTGCGGGAGCCGAGAAGCTGCCGGACGATCTATATCATCACTTCCTCGAGCGCTTCCACGTCGAGATCCTGCAAGGCTACGGGCTCACCGAAACGACGCCCGTGGCGAACGTGAACCAGCCGGATCCGCCGGTCGTGACCGAGACGGGCGAACCGCAGGCGGGCAAGAAATTCGGGACCGTCGGACGCCTCATGCCCGGCATGACCGCGCGTATCGTGGACCCGGATACGGGCGAAGTGAAGCCGCTCACGGAGACGGGAATCGTGTGGCTGCGGGGAGCGAATGTGTTTCCCGGTTATCTGAATGATCCCGAACGCACGGCCGGAGCGATTCGCGAGGGCTGGTTCGTGACGGGCGACTTGGGACGATTCGATGAGCAAGGATTTCTCACGATCGAAGGGCGGCTGACGCGGTTTTCAAAGATCGGCGGGGAGATGGTGCCGCACGTGACGATCGAGCAGCAGTTGATCGAATCGTTCGATTGGGATCAGGCGGAGAAGCCGACGCTTGCAGTCACGAGCGTGACGGATCCGACCAAGGGCGAGGCGCTGGTGTTGTTGACGACGGAGGACGTGTCGCCCGACGACGTGCGAGTGCGGCTGCTGGCGGCCGGATTGCCGAATCTGTGGATCCCGAGGATCGTGCGGAAGGTGGAAAAGATTCCGATGCTCGGCACCGGCAAGATGGATTTGAAAGGCTGCCGCGATCTGGCGAAGCAGTTGGCGGGGTAAGGGGCTTCCACCCGTGCGAGAGCGCAGGTGTGCAGGCTGAAGCACCGCACCACTGGTGGTAAAAATCGTTCGCGCGGAGGGCGGGGTTCCTGTTGGTTTGCCGGTCACATGAAAACTCACACCGCAGCGACTCGGACGCTCGTGCGCAAACTCGGTGCGCGCATCGTCGCCACCGACGAACAGTCGCGTTTCGATGCGTCGTTCGACAGCAGCAAGATTTCGTTCATGCCGGACGCGGTGATTCGTCCGCGCCGCGAGGCGGAGATCGGCGAAGCGCTCGTGCTGGCGAACAAACACGGCGTGCCGGTGACGGTGCGGGGTCGCGGCACGACGTTGATGGGCTCGGCGGCGCCGGTGTGCGGCGGATGGGTGATCGACATGCTGCCGCTGAACAAGATCGCGATCGATGCGGTGGCGGGGCTGGCCCACGTGCAGGCGGGTGCGAAGGTGGCGGACATCCAGCGCGCGGCGGAGGCGGAGGGGTGGTTTTATCCGCCTGATCCGTCGTCGAAGGAGTATTGCACGATCGGTGGCAATATCGCGTGCAACGCCGGTGGCATGCACGGCGGGAAGTATGGCGTGACGCGCGACTTCGTGGTGGCGCTGAGCGGATTCTTGCCGACGGGCGAGTTCGTGGAGTGGGGCACGGCGACGAAGAAATTTTCGGCGGGTTTCAATCTGCGCGATTTGTGGATCGGCAGCGAAGGGATGCTCGGCGTGGTGACTGGGGCGGTGTTGAAATTGATTCCGAAGCCGGCGGCGCGCTGGACGCTGTTGACGTCGTTTCGCGACGAGGAGCACGCGATCGATGCGATCCTGAAACTGTTTCACGCGCGCGTGCAGCCGGCGATCTGCGAGTTTCTCGATCGCGAAAGCGTGTTGTGCGCGGAGCGGGCGACGAAGCAGGACGTCTTCGCCGGGCAGGCGGGACGGCCGGTGATCTTGCTGGAGTTTGCGGGTGGCGCGGCGGAAGTGGCCGAGCAGCAGGCGGCGGCGCTGGCGTGGGCGGCGGAAAATGCGACGGCGCATCGCGCGGCGAAGGATCGCGCGGAGGCGGAGCAATTGTGGGCGGTGCGGCGGAAGTGCTCGGGAGCGATGTTCGAACTCGGGGACGCGAAACTGAACGAAGATATTGTCGTGCCGATGCGGCACTACGCGACGTTCATGCGCTTCCTCACGCAGCTAAGGAAATCGTCGCGACTGGCGATTCCGACCTTTGGACATTTGGCCGACGGCAATCTGCACGTGAACATCATGTATCACCGCGCGGACAAAGCGGAGACGAAGCGCGCGGAGATCGCGGTGGAGAAGCTGATGCGAAAGGTCGTTTCGCTCGGCGGGGCGATTTCGGGCGAGCACGGGATCGGGCTGGCGAAGACGCCATTCCTGCGCGTGCAGCATTCGCCGGCGCAGGTGAAGGCGATGCGCGCGGTGAAACAGGCGCTGGATCCGAACGGGATTTTGAATCCGGGGAAGATGTTCGACGAAGTGCGGATCTGGAAATACCCGCGGCTCAGCGTGCACCTGCCGTGGGATCACAAGTGAGGTATTTGGTTTTTCAGCACAGGACACGGAGTCACTGGGAAGACATTTCTGATCTCTGTGCCTTTGTCCTCTGTAGTTGATCAGATTGAAAATTATGTGCCGACGGGTTCGGTGGCGTCGCCGGCGAGGTTGACCTCGGCTTTGCCGGGGCGTTTGCGGTTGCTGACGTTGTTGCCGTCGTCGGTATGCAGACCCCAGAACGTCAGGGAGGAGAGAATCGTGATGCAACCGAGCGTGAAGAACGCTTTGTGTAGTGCCGGAATGGATTCGGCTGGATCGTGCTGGTTGACGTTGCCCAGAAACCACGCGGCCGTCAGCGAGCCGACGGCGACGCCGAAGCTGAGCGAGAGTTGCTGCGCGGTGCTGGCGATGCTGCTGGCCTTGCTCGCGGCGCGGTCGGAGACGTCGGCATAGGCGAGCGAGTTCATGCTCGTGAATTGGAGGGAGGAGAAAAATCCCTGCGTGAAGCTGAGGAGCAGAATCCCCCACACGGGCGTGCCGCGCTCGACCTGCGTGAAGACCATGATGTTGAGGCCGAGGAGAACGGTGTTGCCGAGCAGAATGTTGCGATGGCCGAGGCGGGCGAGAACGGGGCGACTGATGAGTTTCATGCCCATGGCGGCGAGCGCCTGCGGCATGGTGAGCAGGCCGGCTTTCCAGGCGGGGAAGCCGAGGCCGAGTTGATAAAGGAGCGGCAGGAGAAACGGCATTCCGCCAACGCCAAGGCGGGTGACGAAACCGCCGATGACGGAGAGGCGAAACGTGCGCAGGTCGAAAAGCGAAAGGTCGAGGAGCGGAGCGTCGTCGCGTTTCGCGTGCCAGTAGTAGGCGGCGAGAAGGAGGAGCGAAGTGACGGCAAGGAAGGTCATCGGGCCGTAGGCCATCGTGTGTTCGCCGAAAACTTCGAGCACGTAGGAGAGAAGGGCGATGCCGGCGCCGAAGAGGATGAAGCCGGAGCGGTCGAGCGGGGCGACGTGCTCGTCGCGAAAGTCCGGCATGTGGCGTCGGATCATCCACAAGCCGAAAAGCGCGAGGGGAATGTTGATGAAGAAAATCACGCGCCACGAAAACCAGTGGACGATCAGGCCGCCGGTGAACGGACCGAGCAGGGGGCCGAGGAGCGCGGGAATGACGACGTAGTTCATCGTTCGCAGCATCTCGGACCGTGGAAACGCACGAAGCAGGGCGAGGCGGCCGACGGGTGTCATCATCGCGCCGCCGATGCCTTGAAGGATGCGGGCGGCGACGAGCACGTGAATATTGGGGGCGAGTCCGCAGCCGAGCGAACCGAGCATGAAAAGCGTGACGGCCCAGCGAAAAACGCGGCAGGTGCCGAAGCGGTCGGCGGCCCAGCCGCTGATCGGGATGAACACCGCGAGCGAGATGGTGTAGCTGGTGAGGACGGATTTGAGGCTGAGCGGCGCGACCTCGAGGCTCGCGGCCATCGTGGGGACCGCGGTGTTGATGATCGTCGCGTCGAGGTTCTCCATGAACAGCGCCACGGCGACGAGCCACGGGAGATAGCGGCGCGTCTCGGCCGTGATCTCGCACGAGGAAGAGGACGACGCGGCGGCGGACATGCAGCACACGCGTTAACGCGGGTGCGAAGGTTCGCAAATGTGCGTTGTGGCTACGAGTGGGAGCGAGTGGATTGAAGCGGGGTCGAGGCGTAATCCCACTCGCTCACGCTCGTAGCTACTATTTAAGCGCAGCCGCGGCGGCTTTTTGGAAGGCGCGGCGGAAGTCGCTGCCGTCGCTGTTCGGGTGATTCGCGCGGGCGACGAGCATGATGTAGGCGACGCCTTTCACCGGATCGATCCAAGCCTGCGTGCCCCACGCGCCGCCGTGGCCGTAAGTGCCGGGCGAGAGGACTTCGGCAACGCCCTCATGCGGAGTTTTCAGGACGCACGTGCCGATGCCCCAGCCGTAGTTCTTGCCGCGATTACCCCAGCGTTCGGTTTGGAAAAAGCCAACGGGCATGCCGGCGGGCGTTTGTGGGGTGTTGAGGAACTTCAGTGTTTCGGCGCTGAGGAATTTCTTTCCGTTCAACGAGCCGCCGTTGAGGAGCATCTGCGCAAAACGGGCGTAGTCATGCGCGGTGGAGCAGAGGCCGCCGTTGGCGAGCGGCGGGAAATCGCGCGTGCCGAAGCCGCGACGCTGGGCAACGGCGACGAGTTCGCCGGTGGCGTCGTCTTTGCGGTAGGGCGTCGGGATGCGTTCGAGCTGGGCGCCCATCGGGTAGAACGTCGTGTCTTTCATGCCGAGGGGCTCGAAGAGATTTTTAGCCAGGAACTCGTCGAAGGATTGGCCGCTGACGATTTCGACGATGCGGCCGGCGGTGTTGATGCCGGCTTGGTTGTAGCGCCAGAGTGTGCCGGGCTCGTATTGCATCGGTTGTGCGAGCGAGATCGCGGTCAGGTCGGCGAGCGTGCGGGCGTCGCGGCCGAGTTCTTGAGGGACTTCGCCGAGGCCGGAGACGTGCGTGAGGATCTGCGAGATCGTGAGGTTGGCGGGCTGGCCGGACGGGGTTTTCAGGTTGGCGAACTCGGGGATGTATTTCGCGACGGGGTCGGAGACGTGGAGTTTGCCCTGCTCCTGCAACATCAGGACGGCGACGCCGGTGACGGGCTTGGTCATGGAGGCGATCCAGAAGATCGCGTCGATGGGCATCGGCTTTTTCGAGGCGATGTCGGCGAGGCCGTTGGCTTCGAGGTGGAGGATCTTGTCCTTGGAGGCGACGAGGGTGACGGAGCCGGCGATTTCGTTTTGGGCGATGTAGGACTCCATCGCGGCGCCGACGCCGGGGAGTTTGGGCTGGGCGAGGACGGAGGCCGGGGTGGCGGCGAGGGCGGAGGCGATCACAAACGGGAGCAGGGGACGGACATGCATGGGTTTCGGGGTTCGGAGGCGATGACGCGCAAGGTGGGGCAAAGATGCAAGCGAGGGCAGGGCGGGACCCGCTTGGGAATTCTCTGTGAACAAACTTTCGGGTTTTTCCGTTGCCGGGCATAGGGGGCGGACTTCAATGGCCGGCTTTTCCTTTTCCGCATGTATTTAAAGGCGCTCAAGCTTCACGGTTTTAAGTCGTTTGCCGATCCGACCACGTTGCGATTTGAACCGGGCGTCACGGCGGTCGTGGGACCCAACGGCTGCGGCAAATCCAACATCGCGGATTCGATCCGCTGGGTGCTGGGCGAGCAGAGCGCGAAGGCGCTGCGCGGCGGGAAGATGCAGGACGTGATCTTCGAAGGCGCCGACACGCGAAAGCCCGCGCAGATGTGCGAAGTGTCGTTGTTGTTGACCGAATGCGAGAAGCAGCTCGGCAGCGAGTTTCACGAGATCGAGATCACGCGCCGCGTGCATCGCGACGGGCAGAGCGAGTATTTCTTCAACGGGCAGGCGTGCCGGTTGAAGGACATTCAGAAGCTCTTCATGGATACCGGCATTGGCCGGACGAGTTATTCGATCATGGCCCAGGGCCAGATCGACTTGATCCTTTCGTCGAAGCCCGAGGAACGGCGGTCGGTGTTCGAGGAGGCGGCGGGGATCACGAAATACAAGAGCCAGCGGCGCGAAGCGATGCAGAAGCTGGCGCTGACGGATCAGAATCTGGCCCGCGTGGCGGACGTCATTGGCGAAGTGAGCCGGCAGATCGGCTCGTTGCGGCGGCAGGCGTCGAAGGCGATGCGTTACAAGCGGCTGAGCTTCCGCCTTAAACATCTGCATCTGGCGTGGAGCGGTTATCATCACGCGAAGCTCGCGGCTTCGCTGGCCGAGCTCGAAGGAAAGGTGGGCGGATTGCGGGCGGAGGCGGAATCGCGTCGGACAAATTTGGAGACGCAGCAGGCGGCGCTCGACGAGAAGAAGGCGGGTCGGATGCGTTTGAACCAGCGCGTGCAAGATGCTCAGCAGGCGGTGTTCGACGTTCGCTCGCAGAAGGAGCAGGCGGAGAACCAGGCGAATCTCGCGCAGATCAAACGCACGGGGCTCGAAGATCGTTTGGGCTCGTCGCGGGCGAACCTCGAGGAATTGGAAATGCAGTTGCGCGAAGTGTCGGCGCAGGTCGATACAGGCGCGCAGGACAAGCAGCAGCAGCTCGGCCTCCTGGGAACCAGCGATGCGGTGTTCCAGCAGCGGAATCGCGAACTCGCGATTGTCGAAGGCGAGTTGACGAAGCTCGAGCAGGAGCTGCAGCAGGCGAAGTTTCAATTGCTGCAACTCGAGAGCACGGTCGCGCGGTTGCGGACGGATTGCTCGGGCTACGAAGTCGACCAGAAGACGAGCGTGCACCGGCACGAGTCGCTGGCGCAGGAGCTGGAAAGCGTGCGGCAGCAGCAGGCGGCGGCGCAGCAGGTGGTGGCGGAGTTGGAAGCGCGCGTCGAAGAGGCGCTCGCCGAGAAGTCGCGGGCGCACAACGAGTCGGTCGCGGCGCAGCAGGCGATCACGGATTTGACGCGCGAGTTTCGCGACGCGCAGAAGAAGCTGCAGGAAATCGATCGTCTGCTCGCACAGCGGACGGCGCGGCTGCGTTTGTTGCAGCAGATGGCGGAGCGTTGGGAAGGTTTCGGCGAGGGCGCGAAGGCGGTCTTGCAAGGCCGCCTCGATGGCGCGCTACAAGGCGCGAAGGTCGCACCGATCACGCATGGACTCGCGGTGAAGCCCGACTTCGCGAAAGCAGTCGAGGCGTTGCTCGGCGCGGCGGCGGAAGCGATCAGCGTGGCGGATCTGGGAACGGCGCAGCGGATCCTCGCGCAGTTGGACGCGGAGCAGATCGGCTCGGCGGTGTTGAACGTTGGGGAGCTCAGAGCGGAGAGCTCGCAGACCGCGGCGGAACTGCCCGCGGGATTGACGCCGGCGCTGACGGCGCTTGGCGACACGGAGCCGGGGCATCCGGCGTTCAGTGTGTTGCGCGAGTGTTACGTGGCGGACGACCTCGGTGCGTTTCTGGACTTCTGGAAGGCGAATCCGGCGTTTTCGTTTTTGGCCGTGGCGACGCGCAAGGGAGATTTGGTGGATCGCCGTGGATTCATCTACGGCGGGCATCACGGCTCGAAGCGTTCGGCGAACAGCATCGTGCAACGCGAGATCGATCTGCGCGAAACCTCGAAGGCACTCGCCGACGACCAGAAGGCGCACGATGACCAGAAGGCGGTGATCGACGCGTTGAACGCGCGGCTTGCCGAGGCGGAACAGAATCTCGAACAACGGCGGGCGGACGTGCTCGCGTCGACGCAGGCCCTCGCGGCCGTGCAGGCGGAGCAGCGCAGCGCGGCGAAAGCGGCGGAGGACGTGGCCAATCGCGTGCAGCGGATGGAGAACGAACTCGTGTCGCTCGAACAGGCCCGCAACGAGGCTCATGCGCGTTGGGAAAAGGCGCAGGCCGGACTCGCGGAAGCGACCGCGACGGCGGAGGCGCAGCGCGAAAAGATTCAGGCGAGCGAGGTGCGTTTGAATGAGCTCCGCGCGGATCGCGACGTGAAGCGCGAGTCGCTCGCGCAGGCGCGCTTGGAACTCGCGGAGCGCCGGCAGAAAGTCGAAGTGCTCGATCGGGGTCTCGGTGAAATGGAGCGGCGCCGGCAGCAGTTGTCGGAGTTGTTGATCCAGCGTCAGCACGAGATCGAATCGTGGACCGCGCAAATCGAGGAGCTCGAGGCCGAGAGCGTGCGGCAGCGTGAGCGCGCGGAACAATTGAGCGAGACGCTGATCGTGTCGCAGCAGCAGGTGGAGGCGGCCCGCAAGGAGCTGATCGATCTGGAACGCGAGATCAGCGAACTCGAAGGCGCGCAGTCGTCGCTGCACGCGCGATCGGAAGAGGCGCACGACGAGTTGAGCTCGCACGAGATCAAACTCGCGGAAACGCGTCAGCGCGCGCAATTCCTCGCGGAGGAAGTCACGCGCGAGTATCAGACGGAGGTCACCTCGCTGGATTGGAAGAACCTGCTTTGGCATGCGGACGACGAGCCGGAAGGCGTGAAGCCGCTGGATTTAGACGAGGAAGAGGAGGGAGAGGAGCCCAAGGCCGAGAGCGCAGAGCCCAAGGCGGAAGGCGAGGCGAGTGCTCCGGCGGAAGGCGAAAACTCCACGGCTCCCGCCGCAGGTGAGCAGGCGCCGGTGAAGCGGCGGCGGAAGCAGAAGGCACCGAAAGGCGAACCGACGGAGGCGGATCTCGCGGCGCTGGAAAATACGAATTGGGACGAGATCAAGGCCGAGGTGGACGCGTTGCGCGCACGCATCGGCGGCATGGGTGCGGTGAATCTCGTCGCGATCGAGGAATACGCCGAGCTGAAGCAGCGGTTCGACTTCCTGAAAGGTCAGTCGGACGACCTGACGACGGCGAAGGCGGAACTGTTGAAGGCGATCGACGAGATCAATCAGACCTCGCAGAAGCAGTTCGAAGTCACGTTCGAGCAGATCAAAAAGAACTTCGAATACACCTTCCTCACGCTGTTCGGCGGCGGACGCGCGCATTTGGAGTTGATCCAGACGGAGGACATTCTCGAGAGCGGCATCGACATCGTGGCGCAGCCGCCGGGCACGAAGTTGAAGAGCATCACGCTGCTGTCGGGCGGTCAGAAGACGCTGACGGCGGTCGCGCTGCTCTTCGCGCTCTACATGGTGAAGCCGTCGCCGTTCTGCTTGCTCGACGAACTCGACGCGCCGCTCGACGAATCGAACATCGGCCGGTTCACGGACCTGTTGAAGAAGTTCGTGAACGACTCGCAGTTCATCATCATCACGCACAACAAGCGCACGGTTTCGGCCGCGAGCGCGATCTATGGCGTGACGATGGAGGAGCGGGGCGTGTCGAAGACGGTGTCGATGCGTTTCAATGCCGAACGCGGCGAAGCCGAGGCGCATCCGCAGAACATCGCTCAGGCCGTGCGTGGCACGGCGGCGGCGGTGCCGGCGGGAGTTTGAGCAATGGGGTGGGAAGCGCGGTGTTCTCACCGCGCTTCGCGGGCGGAAAATGCGCGGTGGGGGCACCGCGCCTCCATCGGAGGAGCTGGACGATCGTCCGTGGAATGCGGCGTCAAGGACGCTCGACGAGGTAGTGGACGGTTTCTGGCGCGAGGGTGAGCGTTGAGTTTTGGAGGGAGATTTGGCGTTGGGGGCGATCGGCGAGGTCGAGGGCGGTAACGCGGGGCGGTTCCGCGAAGTTGAAGGTGATGCGGCCGTTCAAGGCGCGGACCTGCCACGGGTCGGTGCCGATGGAAACGATGCGTTTCAATCCGCCTTCGGTGTCGTCGGTCGTGAAGCCGGTGGCGCGTTCCTCGGACATGACCTGGTGGAGCATGCGGCGGCTTTCGTGAGCAGGCGCTCGTCGAGAGCGACGAGCACGATGTGGCCGAGTTCGAGATTCGATTCGATGCGGAGGAACGGGTGTGGTTCGCCGTTGTAGGCCTTCAGCCACGGGTGGTCGGCGCGAGGCTCAGCCGGAGCGGAAAATAAATGGAGTAGAGGACGTAGATGCCCTCGCGCTTCATGGCACGTGCGATCGCGACGGCGCGACGGACGCGTTCGGGTTTGAGCGTGCCGTCGCGATCGTAGAGCGAGCCGTGGACGCGGACGAGGTTGACGCCGTAGCGAGCGAGGAGACGCGCTTCGCGTGCGAGCTGTTCGGGAGTTTTGGCGTGGTGTGAAGGACCGTTGACGCCCCAGAAGCGGACCGGGCGATCGGAGCCGGCGAGGAAGAATTGGCCATCGTGTTGGGAAACGTAGCCGCGGGCGCCGGCGACCGGTTCGGATGACGAAGGTCGAACATGCTGATGCCGGTGGTGGCGTCGTCGGGCGGAGCGAAGTCGAACCCGGAGTCGGAGGCGCGAGGGGGAGAGGGCGCCGCAGCGAGCGCGAATGCGGCGCCGAACACGGCGAGCGAAAGGTAGCGGCGTGGGGTGAGGGGCGGCAGGAGGAGAAGGGAAAACGAAGCGCACGGAAACACGTCGCGAGGAGCAGTTGCTTGAACCCGTTCCACGAAGTTTTTCGATGCGCGCACCGGTGCAACGTCTCACGGGCTGTATCGGGAAAAGGAGGACTGTGCACCGACCGCGGGCGAATGTGGAACGGGTTTAACTGGGGATGCGTTGTGTTTGGGAAGGTGCAGCGTGTGTTTCCGCGGCGCTTCGTCGGTTACCTCAACCCCCAAACCCAAGCCTGCACACTAGCACTATGAACCTACCCTGTTGGAGTGCTCCGAACCGTTTCGCGCGCCGGAGTATTTATACGCTTAGCATGTCCGGGGTCCTCGCGGCGAGCGGGACCCTGTTTGCCCAAGAGGCACGGCCGGCGAGTTCGGAAAACCAAAACGATCAAGAGGTCGTGGTCCTGAGTCCGTTCGTCGTGGATTCGACTCAGGATCGTGGATACGCGGCGACGAGCACGCTCGCCGGCACGCGCATCCGCACGAACCTCGCCGACATCGGATCCGCGATTTCCGTGATGACGAAGGAAATGATCACGGACATCGGCGGCTACAACAACGAGACGGTGCTCGCGTATGCCGTGAATACGGAAGTCGCGGGACCGCGCGGGAATTTCTCCGGCGCGAACCGCTCGGGCCCTGAAGGCAATGTCGAGGAGCAGGGCGGTTTTGCGAATCCGAACGCGAACACCCGCGTGCGCGGTTTGGTCGCGGCGGACAACACGCGCGATTTCTTCCTCTCGGATATTCCGTGGGACGGTTACAATATCTCGCGCGTCGACCTGCAGCGCGGCCCGAACGCTATCCTGTTCGGTCTCGGCAGTCCGGCGGGCATCATCAACGCGGCGATTCACCAGGCGGAGTTCCGCAACTTCGGCCAAGTGGAGGCGACGTTCGACGAGCACGGTTCGCACCGGTATTCGCTCAATGTGAATCAGGAGTTGCTCGATCAACAGCTCGCGTTGCGCGTGGCGGTGTTGGAGAACGATCGCGAGTTTCAGCAGAAGCCGGCGTTCTCGCGCGACCGACGCGTGTTTGGCGCGATCAAGTTCGCGCCGGAAGCGCTGAACCGGAACCGCACGCTCTTCGAGATCAACGCCAACTACGAGCACGGCGACATCTCGTCGAACCGTCCCCGCCAAGTCACGCCGCAGGACAACATCACGCAGTTCTGGCGTCCGATCGAGTTGGGCGGCGTCGGCAAGCGCACCTTCGATCTCTATCGCGATCCGCAAGCCGAGAACCTGCCGGATCTCACGCCGGATGAGGACGATCCGCTGCGTCCGAATCCGCTGTGGATTTACGAGCCGGTGCTCGTGAACGGCCGCGCGGGCGGTTCGGTGGACTACATCGTGAACTCGGCGGGCAATGTGATGTTCGAGCGCGGCGGTCCGCAGGCCTATGGTGCGCGCACTCCGACGGGCGCGATCATCACGGGGGCGTCCGGTCCGGATGGCGCGGGACCGTTTCCGCAGAACACGGGCTTGCAGAGCGTCGCCGGCGTGCAGACGTGGTCGGGCGCCGCCGGGCGTCCGTATTCGGCGATCGGCGCGTATCGCAACGAGACGATCACCGATCCCTCGATCTTCGATTTCTACAACAAGCTCATCGACGGCGACAACAAGCGCGAGTGGAGCGACTGGGATGTCTATACGCTCGATCTGACGAATACGTTTTTCGACAACAAGATCGGCTACAATCTCACCTACTTCAACGAAGAGCTGACGCGCGGCATGTGGACGGCGCTCGGCTGGGAAGGCAATTCGCTGCACATCGACATCAACGAGCGCGAAAACGACGGCTCGCCGAATCCGAATGTGGGTCGCGCGTTTGTCGGCGCCCGCACCGGCAACATGGGCAGTTTCAAGAACAAGTCGGAGCGCGAGGCGTATCGCGGACAGGTGTTTGGCGAATACGATTTCGAGGAGCGCCATTCCGGCTGGTGGGCGCGCCTGCTCGGTCAGCAGCGTTTGACCGCGGTGTATTCGAAGGAAGGGCAGAAGCGCGATTCGCGCAGCATGCAGTTCGCGAACTGGGATCCGGCGACGCTGGCGCTGTTCGGGCCGGACAACACGATCACGAATCCCGACGTGAACACGGGCTTCCGCTACTATGTGAGCCCGGATCTGCGCGGGTTTTCGTCACCGTCGGGCCTGAACCTCTCGGCCCTCGACGCGCCCTTCACGCACAATGCGGGCGGGCAGCAGCAGATTCGCTGGTTCGACACCACGTGGACGGCGGACGCCTCGGTGGATCCGGGCGCGCCGTGGGACAATCCGCTCGATCCGGATCGCGTGCATCGCGCGTCTTATACGCAGTCGGAAAATCCGGCGAACTATCGCGGTTGGACGAACACCACCGGCCAGTATGTGACGCTGAATTCCACGGGGGGCGTGGCGGGGATGAGCCCGGAAGATTATCTTACCTCGAGCGCGTCGCTGACGGATTTCGAGGTGAAGTCGAAGGTATTGGTGTGGCAGGGCACGTTCTGGGACCACGCGGTCGTGGGCGTGTTTGGCTACCGCAAGGACAAGGCGCGCAGCTACGAGTATGTGACGTCGGACCGCGAGGAGAACCCGAACCCAGCGACGGGCGGGGCCGACCTCAATCCGGCGACCTACAACTACAACAATCCGAACGCGCTGATCACGAGCACCGAGGCGATCACGCGCAATTGGAGCGTGATGCTGCACGTGAATCGCGTGCTGGGTGACCGCGACTTCCTGCCGTTCAACCTTCGCCTTTACTACAACCGGGGCGAAAACTTCCAGCCGCTCGCCGGTCGCATCGATGCGTTTGGTCTGCCGGTTCCGAATCCGGGCGGCACGACGAAGGACGCGAGCGTGATGATCTCGACCAAGGACGACCGCTACAGCCTGCGCCTGACGAAGTATGAAACGGTGCTGACCAATGCGACGTCGACGGATGGGCAGTTGCAGAACACCTGGGCGCTCGAGCAGGCGCTCGGCGACAACCTCGGGCCGACCTCGTCGACGCCGGCGATCATCCGCGGCTATTTGCGCGGGGATTTCTCGTATGACGATTATGCAGCTTCCGGCGGCGATGTGGACCGGCTGCAAAATTCGATCATCCCGGCTTGGCTGCAGTTCGAGCGCGACCTGAAGGCGCAGTTTCCCGACTTCGTGCGGGCGTGGATGGGCGAAAATACGCCGTGGGGGACGGACAGCCTGGAGACGCCGATCGTCACGTCGCCGACGGGCTTCGTGGCGACCGAGGACTCGACCTCGAAGGGTTACGAGCTGGAGTTCGTGGCGAATCCGACGGAAAACTGGCGCATCGCGATCAACGCATCGCGCACGGAGTCGGTGCGCGACAAGGTGCCCGGCGAGAACTTCCGTCAGGTCGGCGAATTCGTCGATCAGACCTTCCAGACCTCGGACGCGGGGCTTGCGCCGGTGTGGTGGCCGCAGAACGTGGCCGGTCTGCGTGGCGTTGGTCCGTATCCATTCTTCTTTCGTTCGGACTGGTTGCGCGTGAATGCGGTCAACGGCCAGTCGGCGGGCGAAATCCGAAAATATCGCGCGAACCTCATCACGAATTACAGCTTCACCGAAGGCGCGCTGCGCGGTTTGGGCGTGGGCGGTGGTTATCGTTGGGAGGACAAGTCGATCCTCGCTTATGCGCCGATGATCGATGAAGACGGCACCTACGGCATCAACCTCAACGCGCCGTTCTTCGCGCCGAGTGAAGACTCGCTCGACCTGTGGATCAGCTACCGTCGCAAGCTCACGGACAAGGTGAACTGGCGGATTCAGCTCAACGTTTTCAACGTCGGCGAAAAGAACCGACTCGTGCCGCTCGCGGCCGGCGTGGACTACGCGGCGATGGGCGCGGGCGCGGAGACTCCGGGCGAAGTGGTGCCGATGAAAGCGACGAGTTTCTTCATCCGCGAAGGCATGAGTTGGCAGATCACGAACACGTTCGAGTTCTGAGCGAGCGAACCCATTTGGGTTGGAACATTCGAGCGCCCGGGTCGGAAGGCCGGGGCGCTCTTTTTATAGCGGGACGCGTGAGCGTTGTGCGGCGAACTCAACTCGGCTCGATCAACTGTGGGCCGGGGCCTTGCGCGGCCAGTTCGTCGGCGGGATTGCGCAGCGGACACTGCTTCATCGAAAGGCAACCACAGCCGATGCAGCCGGTGAGTTGATCACGCAAGCGGGTGAGCTTGAGGATGCGCTCGTCGAGTTCGGCCTGCCAGCGGGCGGAGAGGCGACGCCAGTCCTTGTCGGTAGGCGTGCGTCCCTTCGGCAAGGCGTCCAAGGCGGTCTTGATGGATGCGAGCGGAATGCCGAGGCGCTGCGCGACCTTCACGATGGAAACGCGACGCAGCGCTTCGCGCGGGTAGCGGCGCTGGTTGGCGGCGTTGCGCCAGCTCGTGAGCAGGCCCTTCGTTTCGTAGAAGTGGATCGCGGACACGGCGACACCGCTGCGCGCGGCCAGTTCGCCGACGCTCAGATCGTGGTGAATCTCACAATTCTTCATGGCACCCATTGACCTCAAGTTAACTTGAGGTGCTACCGTCGCGGCGTTTCAACCATGAATCAACTCACAACACCGACTGAACCCACGATCGTCATCCTCTCGACGAGCCTGAACGCGGAGAGCAACAGCCGCATCCTGGCGCGGGAAGCCCAGCGGGTGCTCGAAACGGACGGGCATCGCACCACGCTGGTGGACCTGCGCGAGCATGCCTTGCCGTTCTGCGATGCGGGTCCGGCTTACGCGCATCCGCACGTGAGCTTCCTCAGCGAGCTGCTTCACCGTGCGACGGCGGTGATCGTGGCGACGCCGATCTACAACTACGACGGCAATGCGGTTTTGAAGAATCTGATCGAGCTCACGGGCAGCCATGCGTGGGAAGGCAAGGTGGTGGGCTTTCTCTGCGCGGCGGCGGGGAAGAGCAGTTACATGTCGATCATGGGATTTGCGAACAGCCTCATGCTCGACTTCCGCAGCGTGATCGTGCCGCGTTTCGTGTATGCGACGGGAGCGTCGTTTTCGGGCGGACAACTGACGGATCCGGAGCAAGTCCGGCGCGTCGCCGAGCTGGCCCGCGGAACGGCGTGGCTCGGCTCGCTGATTCAGGCGGCGTGACGTCGCGTTTTACTCGAGGTAAAACGCGCGCTTCTCCTCCGAAAGCACCGGTTCGGCCGCGGTGGTGTTGCCGAGCCGGAGCAACTGGTCGTTGTCGTCGGGCCAAGGCGGAAGGCCGGCACCGTTGGGATCGCCGTGCTCGACGAAGTTGACCCAGTAGCTCGAGACTTGGTCGGCGAGGCGGTGGTCGAGGTCCTCCCACGGGCGATTCATCAGCCGGAGATTGTTAAACGTGTAAGGCAGCTCGCCGGAATGGAACGCACCGTATTCGGGATGCTCGGGCCACGGAATCGCGCGGTCGAAGAAGTAGCTCCAGTCTTTCGCGCGACCTTTCTGCGCGCGCAGGGTGGTCCAATGATAGAGATCGGCGCGGGCGGCGTCGCGGCGGCTCTGCTTCTGAGCTTCGCCGGCGGCAGCGTCATTGGGTGCTGGATACAACAAGGAGAACGCGATGGCGCGTTCGCCGTAGGCCTTCGTGGCGTCGGCGGTGAACTGGGCGACGGTCGTGACGCCGTAGCCTTTTTGTGAGCTGGATTCGTCGGCGGTCCAGCCGGTGAGCAGCGGGACGTCGATTTGTTCGCCGCGTTGATGAATGGCGACGACCTGATCGGGAACGATCCAGCAGTCGACGATCGGACGGAAGCGGGCGGGTTGAGATTCGTAGCGCGAGAAGAGTTCGTCGGCGCTGAGCGCGCGAAGCTCGGCGAGCGACGGCGCGGAGATCGCGCGGGCGAAGGCGCGGCCCTGTTCTTCGGCTTCGGAGAGCGGGAGACTCGTGCCGTTGCGACGCCAAGGGCCGCTTTGAGCGATGGCGCGATGGAAGAGCCCGCGAGCTTCGGGCGAGACGAGCAGGTGGTGAACGGAGCCGGCGCCGGCGGACTGGCCGGCGATCGTGATGCGATCGGGGTCGCCGCCGAAGGAGGCGATGTTTTCGCGAACCCAGCGAAGCGCGGCGATCTGGTCCATCAGGCCATAGTTGCCCGAAGCGCGATGCGGAGATTCGGCGGTGAGCTCGGGGTGTGCCAGAAAACCGAATACACCGAGACGGTAGTTGATCGTGACGACGACGATGCCTTTTTTGGCGAGGCCCTCGCCATCGTAGAGCAGCACCTCGCCGGAACCGCTGGAGTAGGCGCCGCCGTGAATCCAGACGAAGACGGCGCGGCGTTCGTTGGAGCGTCGGGCGGGAGTCCAGACGTTGAGCGTGAGGCAGTCTTCGTTCGTGTGATTGCGGAACATGTATTCCTCGGTCCACGGACCGAGCGAACGCATGTCGGCTTGAACGGCGCTGGCGCCAAAGGCGTCGGCGCGGCGCACGCCGTCCCAGCGGGCGGGCGGTTGGGGTGGACGCCAACGGAGATCGCCGACGGGCGGGGCGGCGAAGGGAATGCCTTTGAAAACGGTGATCGACGGATCGTCGCCTTTCACGCCGCGCAGGCGCCCCTGGGCGATCGTGACGATGTCGGAAACGACTTCGTGAGATGCGGTGGCGGCGGGAGCGAGGGGAGCGAGAGCGACGCAGCCGAGCGTGGCGGTGAGGAGGCGGGGTAGGGACATGAAGGAGTTATGAGACGTCGAACGCGCGCGGCGGCAAGTGTGGGTTGCAGCCAGTGAAGATGCGCCCGCGAGCGGGCGGCCTACGCGTCAGGCCTTGCGTGCGGAATGGCCCAAGCGGCGGCGGACGGCGCGAGAGTAGAAGATAACGGGAAGGATGGCGATGAGCGAAAGGATCGCGACGACGGCCATCTGATGTTGTTCGGCCTGGGGATCGGCGAGGAGGGAGCGGGCGATGGGGTCGTTGGCGTGTTGAGCGAAGGCGATGGGGCCTTCTGCGGCGAGACGGGCGATGGCAAAGCCACCGGCTTGCGCGGTTTCCCAACCGGTGGCGACGAGCCAGGCGAAGGCTTTGACGCCGAAGGTGGCGGCGCCGATCGCGAGGTAACCGGCGGCAAAGTTTCCGAAGGCGAACAGGCCGAAGGAGACGCTGCCGAGGGAGAACGCGCCGATTGAAATGGCGCCGATGCTGAACGGAGCGACGGCGAGTCCGCCCCAAGCCATGATCAATCCATAGGCGCGATCGCCGCCGGCGAACCAACCGAACACCGGCGGAGCGCCTTCGTCGGGAGAGGAAAAACGGACGTGCACCAGCGGCACACCGAAGAGGCGAAGAGGGCTCTTGTATTCGCTCGCGGAGGAACCGACCTGGTCGATTTGGTGCGCAAAAAACTCCGGGTGCGCGCGACGCTCGGCGGTGCGGAGAGCGCGCATGCGTTTCATGACGCTGACGAGTCCGAGCGGCCACACGATCAAGAGCATGAGCACGATCGCTTGGGCGACGAAGGCGAAGACCGTGCGGTATTCCCACCAGCGGAACGAAGCGGAGCGCAGGAGGACGAGTGCGGTCATCGCACCGATTACGGTGACGAAAGCGGCGATGGTAATCTTGACGACGGCGCGGCGTTCGCGGGGCGTGCGCGACTGGTCGAGATTCGTGCGGAGGGTGAGAACCGCGGAGACGAGTCCGGACGTCGACGTGATGAGGGTCGCGAGCGTGGTCGTCTTGGCGAGCATCCCGCCGTGTGCGGCGGCGGCGATGCCGGCGGCTTTGGCGGGCGTGGCGATTTCCGGCAGCGCGGCGAGGACGGCGAGCGTGAACACGCGGCCCGGTGTGCTGCGTTCGAGCGCGCCTTCGACGAAGGCGAGGACTTGCTCCTGCAGGATTTTACGGCCGCGGGCGAGGCGTTGTTTGACGTTGTCTTCGGTGAGATCGAGCGCGGCTGCGACGTGTTCGATGGAGCGGTGTTCGCGGTAGTAGAGAATGAGAGGCTCGCGGTAATTTTCGGGAACGCGTTGGAGCGCGCTCCACATGAGGGCCTGCTCTTCGTTGTGCGCGGCGAGGTCGGGAGCGGGTTGATCGTTGGACGGAAGGAAGTCGGCGGAATCGTCGATCGACTCGGCTTGTCGGACGGGCTCGCGTCCATCGGCGCGGCGCAGGTGGCTGATTTTGAAACGCAGGATCCCGCAGAGCCAGGAACGGAGTTTTTCGGGCTCGCGCAAGGTGGCGAGCTGGCGCCAGGCGTCGACGAAGGTGTCCTGGGCGAGGTCTTCGCTCTGGCTGAGTTGACCGGTGGCGGAGTAGGCGAGGGAGCAGAGGAGGCGCTGGTAGCGTTCGACGATTTGGCCGAAGGCGCGACGGTCGCCGGCGAGCGTCGCGGCGACGAGTTCGGCGTCGGTCGGAGCCAGGGCGGGAATCATGGGATCGGGGGCGTGCATGTTATGGGATGCTTTTACGTGCCCGAAAAGGGGGGAGAGGTGACAGGGAATTTGAACTTTCTGCGGCGGAGATCGGGAAAGTCGGAGAACGGTCCGGCAGGGGGTGTCTCACTGGATTCTTCGCTTCGCTCAGAATCACAAATTTAGAGGGACGCCGAGTTTCGATCGGGGACGGGAAAAGTTTTTTGGGAAACTTTGTCACCGGGAGGGCGGCGACGGGCACTCATGGGCGAACACTCGTTTAAACCCAACTCACATCTCCCATGAAAACTCCCACTGTTTCGTTCTTCTGGCGCCGGACCAAGGTCACGGTCGTTGTCGCCGTGGTATTCTACGCGCTGTTGCCGTTTGCGAAAGCGGGCGCGCCGGCGCTGGTCGATGATTTCTCGAACCCGACGCGGCACGGCGCCGACCGGCTGTTGTTCAATGACAAAGACCTCGGCAGTCAGTCGCACGCGACGCAGACTTGCGCGGACGGTGTGTTGAAAGTCGAAGGCGAGCTGGTGCCGGGGCGCGGCGTGCCGGCGTTCATCAGTGTGCCGCTGATCCTCTCGGGAGACATGCAGCCGCAGGATCTGAGTGCGTATGAAGGCGTGCGGCTGCGCGTGAAGGTGAACAAAGGAATTCTGTCGGTGCAGGTCGCGAGCGCGGAGGTGACGAACTTCGACTATCACACCGGTGGACCGGTGGTGGTGAAGCGCGGCGAATTTCAGGAAGTGCGGCTGGCGTTCAAAGACATGAAGCGCGCGTGGTCGGAGCAGACGCCGCTGAATTTGAAGACGATCACGAGCGTGAACCTGGTGGCGTTCGGGATGGCGAAGGATGCGTTCTCCTACGAGGTGGACGAGATCGGATTCTACTGAGCGCACGCTCTTCCTCCGATGAACTCGACTGCGGTTTCTCCGGCGCGGCTGGATTATCTCGATGCGACGCGGGCGTTCGCGCTGGTGCTCGGCGTCGTGTTTCATGCGAGCCTGTCGTTCATGCCGATCTTCATGGGCTGGGCGGTGCAGGACATCTCGACGGGAGCGGCGGTGACGACCTTCGTGACGATCAGTCATTCGTTTCGCATGGAGCTGTTTTTCCTGCTCGCGGGGTTTTTCGGCTGTGTGACCCTGCGACGGAAAAGCGTGGGCGAGTTCGTGCGCGGGCGATTCGTGCGGATCGTGGTGCCGTTCGTCGTCGGCTGGTTCCTGTTGCGGCCGCTGTTGGTGTCGGGGTGGTTGATGGGCGGCGCGAGCCTGCGAGGAGACTATGAGTTTTGGCCGAACATCGTCGCGGGTTTCAAAATGCTCGAGACGTTGCCCGGGGGAATTTTCACGGGATCGCACCTGTGGTTTCTTTATTACCTGACATTGTTGACGGCGCTGGTGCTCGTCGTGCGGGCGCTGGTAGGCGCGGCGGGGGCGGTCGGTGAAACGGCGACGCGCGCGGCTGATGCGGCGGCGAGGTGGGTGGCGAGTTCGGCGCTGGCGATTCCGGTGCTGGCGGTGCCAACGGCGGCGGCGCTCCGGTTCATGCGGTATTGGGGAATGGATACACCGGATCAATCGCTCGTGCCGCACTGGCCGGTGCTGGCGGTGTATGTGGGATTTTTTGGACTCGGCTGGTTGATTGGACGGCAGGCGAAAGCGATCGAGGAGATGTCGCGAATGAGCTTGGACCGGTGGTTGTTCGCGGGCGGGGGGATCGCAGGCGTGTTGTGGTTGGGCGGCGTGCAGGGCGATCTGGGGCATCCGAGTTACACGATGGCGAAGGCGGGGTTCGCGTTGAGTTATGCGACGATGATGTGGTCTCTGGTCTTTCTGACGATGGGTGCGTTTCGAAAGATGTGTGCGCGGCCGCGGGCGTGGATTCGGTATGTGGCGGATTCGTCGTATTGGATGTATCTGGTGCACCTGCCGGTGGTGGTCTGGTTGCAAGTGGCGATCGCGGAGGTGGCGCTGCACTGGTCGGTGAAGCTGGGGGTCGTGTCGGTGGCGACGGTGGGCATCGCGCTCGTGACGTATGATTTGTTCGTGCGTTCGACTTGGGTGGGGTGGGTGTTGAACGGGCGCAGGCGCGAGCGGGCGGTGGCGGGGTGGTGGGGGCGAACGGGTGCGCAGGTGCGGCGTGGCGGAGCAACGACGTCGGGAGTTGGGGTTTAGGAGAATGCCGGAACGGTGAAGCGGGACGTGAGGGCGGGGTGGCGCGGGAACCGAAGGCGTTGCGGACGGTCGCTCGCCGGGCGTTTTGTGCTTCCCCGTGTCCGACGTCGGTCGGCAATTCCTCATGACCTCTCTCGCCACGCGTTTGAGTTGCCCGTTGTGCGGGCAGGTTCGCCGCCCGGTGCCGTTGGCGCCGGGCGAGCGGGCGTTGTGCGGGCGATGCGGGACGGAGCTGGCGCGGCGGTCGCGTTGGGGAACGGATCCGGCGCTGGCGTTTGCGCTGACGGGGCTGCTGCTGGCGGGGCCGGCGTTGATGCTGCCGTTTGTGAGCGCGGGAAAGTTTGGGCAGTTTCGCGAAGGCAGGCTGCTGACGGGCGTCGAAGGCCTGTGGGCGAATGGCATGCCGCTGCTCGGCACGTGGGTGTTGTTGTGCGGACTCGTGGTGCCGTTGACGGTGTTGATCGTGCTGGGGGTTGAGTTGTGCCGCGTGCGTTTCGGTGGCGCGGAGCCGAGCGATGCCGTGCTGCGGGCGGCGCGCGCGATCGGATATTGGGCGATGCCGGAGGTGCAGGTGCTGGCGGTGTTGGTGGCGTTGACGAAACTCGGTTCGCTGGTGGACGTGCGCGTGGGGGCGGGATTCTGGTGTTACATCGCGATGTCGCTGTCGCTGCTGCTGGCGTGGCGAAGCTATCTGTTGCAGCCGGCGGAGAACGCGCTGCCGGTGCGGGAGGTGGCGGCATCATGAGCCGGCGGTTTCCGCGTTTAAGGTCGGAGCGGCTGGCGAATCCGGCGGCGTTTGCGATGGCGGCGGCGGCGATGCTGGTGCCGGCGAATGTGCTGCCGATCTTGACGACGCGGACGATGGGGCAGGTGCGGACGGATACGATTTTTTCGGGGACGGTGGAGTTGTGGCGGCAGGAGTTTTGGGCGATCGCGGCGATCGTGTTCATCGCGAGCATCGTGATTCCGGTGCTGAAGCTGGCGGGATTGGGCTGGCTGCTCGTGGCGGCGAGACGGGGCAACGTGCGCGATCCGCGGCGGCTGACGCGCTTGTATGAGGTGCTGGATTTCATCGGACGGTGGTCGATGCTGGACGTGTTTCTCGTGGCGTTTTTGGCGGGGCTGGTGCGATTCGGGGTGTTTTCGAACATCGAGCCGGGGCAGGGGATCGCGGCGTTCGCGCTGGCGGTGGTGCTGACGGCGCTGGCAACGCATGCGTTTGATCCGCGGGTGTTGTGGCGCGGGCAGGCGATGGAGGCGGCGCGATGAGCACGACGCCGGCGGTAAAGGTGAGTCGCGCGCCGCGGTTTCCGCTGGTGTGGGTCGTGCCGCTGGTGGCACTGGCGGTGGGCGGCTGGATGATTGCGCGCGAATTGAAGAATCGCGGGCCGGAGATCGAGATCGAGTTTGCGGACGGGTCGGGCGTGGCGCCGGGCAAGACACAGTTGCACTACAAAGGCGTGGTCGTGGGCAGCGTGACGGCGGTGACGTTGAAGCCGGAGCTCGATGGCGTGGTCGTGCGGGTGCGGTTGGAGCGATCTGCGGAGGGGATCGCGCGGGAAGGGGCGATGTTCTGGATCGTGCAGCCGGAGATCGGGGTGGCCGGTATACGAGGTTTGGATACGCTGCTGACCGGGGCGCGTCTGAACGTGCGGCCGGGCGTGGGCGAGCCGGCGAGCCGGTTTGTGGGGTTGGAACGCATGCCGCCGCCGGAGCTGCCGAAGGAAGGGCGGACGTTTATCTTGAGATCGAGCGAGCTCGGATCGCTGAAGACGGGATCGGGCGTTTACTATCGTGAGATGCGGGTGGGAACGGTGGAGACCACGCGGCTGGCGGACGACGCGACGGCGGTGCTCGTGCGCATTCACGTCGAAGGGCCGTATGCGAATCTGGTGCGGACGAACACGCAGTTTTGGAACGCGGGCGGGTTCGAGTTCAAGGCGGGGTTGTTGGGGGCGGAGCTGAAGAGCACGTCGTTGCAGGCGTTGTTGTCGGGCGGCGTGGCGTTTGTGACGCCGGACGGTGCGCTCGCGCCGGTGGCGCCGGAGGGCGCGGAGTTCGAACTGGTGCGCGACGCGCAGAAGGAGTGGGCGAAGTGGTCGCCAAAGATTCCGTTGTCGGCGCCGGAGGTGGTGTCGGAGGAGGAAGGGGAGGCGGGAAGGTGAAGGCGGATCGGGAGAATTCGAGAGGTGTGAAAAGGTCGCAGGTCCAACTGGATTCTTCGCTTCGCTCAGAATGACAAAGCGGGCGGTGAAAGAGGGGAGCGGATCGCGAGGGGGGGAGTTTTGGGGGTTGCGTCGGAGTGGGGCGGACGGGAAAACGGCGAGGTGAATACCCCTGTGTGTTTTAAGCGTTTACGTGTGTTGATTTCGTGCGGGCTGCTCGCGGGCGTGACTTCGTGGAGTGGCGCGCAGCCGATGCCGGCTCCGGTGCCGCCCGAGGTGGCGATTGCACGGCCGTCGGAGGAGGAGATTGCGATCGCGAAGACGAGCCTGGAGCAATTTCTCGCGCAGGCGGATGCGACGACGAAGGAGATTTTGGCGAAGTATCCGGATCTCGTGTCGGTGCGGCCGCCGCGGGTGAATCCGGCGGTGGTGCCGGGATTGTTCGCGGGCTTTAGAGCGAAGCACGCGGCGAATGTCGAAATCGCGAGGCGGGGCGACATCGACCTGCTGATGATGGGCGACTCGATCACGGACTTCTGGCGGAATGCGGGACAGGAAGGCGTGACGAATCCGCCGGTGGCGGGGAAGGCGGTGTTCGATCGCTATTTCGGCGACATGAAGGTGGCGAACTTCGGGATCGCGGGCGACAGCACGCAAGGCGTGTTGTATCGGCTGCAGAATGGCGAGGGCGAAGGCTTTCAGCCGAAGGCGATCATGCTGATGATCGGGACGAACAACGGCGGGTATTGCTCGTCGGCGGAGATTGCGGAGGGCGTGGGCGCGATCGTGCTGGAGATGCGGAAGCGTTTTCCGGAGGCGAAGATTTTGCTGCTGGGAATTTTCCCGCGGGCGGATCCGGGCGATGGGATGCGGAAGACGGTGCTCGGGGTGAATCCGATCATCGCGAAGCTGCACGACGGAAAGCACGTGTTCTATATGGATATCGGCGACAAGTTCCTGGCGCCGGACGGAACGATTCCGGACGACATCATGCACGACAAACTGCACCCGACGGAGAAAGGGTATGAGATCTGGGCGGAGGCGGTGAAGGACAAGCTGGCGGAGTTGATGCGGTGAGCGTGCGGCGGGAGGGGGGCGGGTCGGATGGAGAGATTTTGATCAACCTTTCCGGTGACGATGCGTCTTGCGGCGCGTTCCCCACACCCGACCTCACCATGCATCGATCAGGATTTTGCGGCGTCGCCGTATTTGCAGGCGTTTTGGCGTTTGGTTTGATGGCGGCGAAGGCGTCGGCGGCGGTCGTCGCGTCGGCGCTGGAAAGGGTGAACGTGGAGACGGGGGAGCGGCGCGTGGTGCATCGCGCGGAAGGAAAGATGGAGGCGCCGCATTTTTCGCCGGATGGCGGCGCGGTGTATTACAATCACGGCGGTCGGATCTGGCGGCTGGAGTTGAGCGAAGGAGCGGGGCCCGTGGTCATCGATACCGGCTTTGCGGTGAAGAACATCAACGATCATGGCATTTCGCCGGACGGGACGAAGCTGGTGATCAGCGATCTGACGGAGAGCGGTAAATCGCGGATCTATGTTTTGCCGATCGAAGGCGGGGCGCCGCGGCGGGTGGAGACGGCGGAGCCGGCGTATTGGCATGGGTGGTCGCCGGACGGAAAGACGCTGACGTATTGCGCGGCGCGAGACGGGAACTACGACGTTTACACGGTGCCGGTGGGCGGCGGGCCGGAGCGGCGGCTGACGACGGCGCCGGGCAATGACAATGGGCCGGATTATTCGGCGGATGGAGAGTGGATTTATTATCACTCGGTGCGCGATGGCGGCGTGCAGGTGTGGCGGATGAAGACGGATGGGAGCGCGCAGGAGCAGGTGACGCGGGACGAGTATTACAACTGGTTTCCACATCCGTCGCCGGACGGGAAATGGATCTTGGTTTTGTCGACGACGGTGCCGTTCGACACGGGCCATCCGCCGGATGGGGAGTATGTGCTGCGGTTGTTGCCGACCGGGGAAGGTGGCGAGGTGCGAGAGATCGCGCGGTTCATGGGAGGGAATGGATCGTTGAATGTGCCGTGCTGGTCGCGCGATGGGCGGTGGGTGGCGTTTGCGAGCCATACGTTTGGGCCGTGAGGGCGGGCCGCAAAAAGGCGCAGAGAAGCGCAAAACCGAGGGCGTGGCGGGCGCGGGTTGTCGCCGGGCTGATGGTGTTCGCGGGGGGCGAGGCGCAAGCGGCGGAGCGGGGAGCGGCGTTGTTTGCGCAGCATTGCGGGGCGTGTCATTCGCTGGTGGAGGAGGGATTCGGACCGCCGTTGGGCGGCGTGACGGAGCTGTTGAGCGAGGAGCGGCTGAGGGCGTGGATTCGCGAGCCGATGAAGGTCATCGAGTCGGGCGATGCACGAGCGAAGGCGCTGCTGCAGCGCTACAAAGTGCCGATGCCGCCGTTCTCGCATCTGGCGGACGAGGAGATTGCGGCGATCGTGGCGCACATCGGCGCGGAGACGAAAGCGCGCGGGTTGAAGGCGCGGGAGATCGATCGGGCGACGGCGGAGGCGGAGACGGTGCGGTGGTGCGCGCCGGTGAAGGCGTCGGGGCTGGCGATCGAATTGGAGGACGTGGTGGAGATTCCGCGGCTGCCGGGGCGGACGGCGTATAAAGGCATCACCCTGCTGCGGCCGGATCCGCGAGAGGACGGGGCGCTGTTCGTCGATGAGTTGATGGGAATTTTGTATCGGGTTCGTGGAGACGAAGTGAGGGAGTTTTTGGACGTGCGGACGTTCTTCCCGGAATTTTTGTGCGATCCGGGGGTGGCGAGCGGGCTGGGGAGTTTTGCGCTGCATCCGGAGCTCGCGCGGAACGGGGTGTTTTATACGATTCATTCGGAGCGGCGGCGCGGGTCGCCGGTGATCAATCCGAACGACGTGCCGGCGGACGTGCCGCCGAGTCCGCTGCCGCCGCTCGAGTGGGTGTTGACGGAATGGAAGCTGAGCGATGCCGCGGCGGAGGCGTTCGCGGGCGAGCGGCGGGAAGTGCTGCGGTTTGCCACGCCGACGACGGCGCACAATGCGCAGGAGATCGCGTTTGCGCCGGTGGAGCGCGGCGATCCGGACTACGGGTTATTGTATATCTGCATCGGGGATGGCGGGGCGGCGAATCTGGGACGGCCGGAAATGGCGGGGCATCCCCGGACGTTGTTCGGGGCGATTTTGCGGATCGATCCGGTGGGAACAAACAGCGGCAATGGGCGCTACGGAATACCGGCGGACAATCCCTTTGCGGGGAGCGAGGATGCGACGGTGCATCGCGAGATCTGGGCGTATGGCTTTCGGAATCCGCATCGGATCAGTTGGGATCTCGCGCATGAGAAACGTTTGATCGCGGTGGATATCGGCGAGGCGAACGTGGAGGAGGTGAACCTCGTGGAGAAAGGTGGCGCGTATGGCTGGGGGATGGCGGGGATCGAGGGGCGGACGCGGATCGATGTGCGGAAGGATTTGAAAACGGTGTATCCGGCGACCGAGGACGAGTTGAAAGGCGTGCGGCTGCCGTGGGGCGAATACGACCACGTCGACGGCGCGGGTGTGACGGGCGGGTATGTTTACCGCGGGCCGATCGAGGCGCTGCGGGGAAAGTATGTGTTTGGGGATATCGTGAACGGACGGATCTTCTATTTGGAGGCGGATGCGAAGTTGGCGGATCGGACGATCTACGAGTTGGCGGTGGTGCGGGATCGGCGGGAGACGACGGTGAAGGCGCTGGCGAAGGCGCAGCGGGCGCATTTGAGAATCGGATACGATGAGCGCACCGGGGATCTGCTCGTGCTCACCAAGGACGATGGGATGATCCGGCGGGTGGTGGGGGCGTATCCGTGGAAGACGGCGGGTAGCGCGCTTCCCGGGAATAGGCCTTAGAAGTTCTGAGCGCTAGCGAGGGATCATCTCACGCAGGGCAGGACGCGATTTATGCCGGGGGGATGGCGTCGAAGCTCCTGCTGGATATCAGGCGGCCTTTGGCCGAACTTCGCTTCGCTCGGAATGACAAAGAAAGTTCGAGGGGGGTGAGCGCGAGAGAACGGCGGTCTTGGTTCAGACGCTTGGAGGAAACAGGCGTCAGTCGGCGGCGTAGATTTCGGTGAGGACGATGCCGGAGCCGGAACCGCGGTGGGAAATCACGAACGTGTAGACGCCGGGGTCGAGGGAGGAGAGCAGCGCGGCGGAGGAGGTGTCGGAGGAGAGGAGATTGCCGGCGCCGATGCGTTGGGCGGTGGCGAGCATTTCGGTGACGTTGGGAGTGTCGGACCAGTTGTCGCTTTCGGCGATGACGCTGTTGCCGGCGCGGGCGTCGTGAATGCGGAAGAAAGGATCGGAGAGAATTTGGGAAGCAGGGAGACCGGCGGCGGTGAGGCTGGGGCCGACGGCCCGGACCAGGACGCGTTTCGATCTGGTGCCGTCGACGACGAAGCCGCCGATGGCGACGTCGTTGCCCGAGCCGCAGAAAACACGGCTGGAGATGGCGGCGAGTCGGGAATCGGCGGGCTGGGTGTTGGCGGCGTAGATTTCGGTAAGGACAATGCCGCTGGCGCCGTCCTGGCCGGAGATCACGAAGGTGTAAACGCCGGGATTCAGATTGACGAGCAAAGCGGCGCTGCGGGTGTCGTCGGCGGCGAAAGGCGTGGCGCCGGTGCGTGCGATGGCGGCGAGGAGTTCGTTGCGATTGGAGTTGGAGGTCCAGTTGTCGTTCTCGGCGATGATGGCGTTGTTGTTTCTCGCGTCGTGAACGGTGAAGGCTGGATCGGAGAGGAGTTGAGACGACGGGAGTCCGGCGGCGGCGAGGCTGGGGCCGACGGCGCGGATCAGGACGGTCTGGGGGGCGGATCCGGAAATCACGAAACCGCCGATCGCGGCTTGATTGCCGGGGCCGCAGAACGAACGAATCGAGATGGCGGCGAGGGAGGCGTCGGAAGGATTTGAGGCCGGAGGTGGAGGCGGGAGTGGCTGTAGTTGAAATGTGGATGCGCCGATCGCGGGCGAGGGGACGAGCGGTTGTCCGTAGAAGTCGGTGGGGCCGGGATCGAGGCCGAAGCGGGTGGCGAGATCGAGGCCGGCGCCGATCAGCGGAGAGGAGGAGGTGAGAAGATACGCGGAGATCGCGGGGAGTTCGGCCGGGTCGGTGGGAGAGCCGCCGTGGCCGGCGTTTTGCAGGCGGGGATCCACGCGGAAACCAGTGGCGGTGCCGCCGAGCGTTTCCTGGCCGGCGGAGCGGAAGGCGTTCAGGTCGAAGCTGCCGCCCCAGTAGTTGTTGCCCTGAAAAAGGGCGTGGGATGGAGCGGGGGTGGACGCGACGAGCGGGCCGTCATGACTCGCGATGAAGAGATTGTTGCGAAAGTGGACGCGGGAGATGCCGTCGTGTTCGCCGACGGTGACGACGGGCGCGCGCAGGTTGTTCGAAGCGGCGTCGAGGAAGACGGTGTTGTGGTAGAGCTCGGCGTCGGAGATGCCCTGCGTGTTGGAGAATTCGCCGATGTAGATCGCGCCCTCGCTGGATTTGCGGCTGTCGTTTTCGGAGATGTTGAAACGAACGACGTTTTTCCGGTGGGGCGAAGCGCCGTCGAATTGGATGAGGCCGATCGCGGGGCCTTCGTTTTGGTAGGAGTAGTTGTATTGGACGACGCAGTCGCGGCAACCGCCGTCGAGATCGTAGGCGCCACCGTCGACGGGCGTGGAGCTGCGCTGGTGGTGGACGAGATTGTATTGGAGGACGACGGCGCGGGACTCCCAGGCCCAGATGCCGAAGGGCCCGCCGCCGGTGGTGGGGCCGGCTCCGCCGTTGTGGTGGGCGGTGCAGTATTCGACGACGCCGCGATCGACGCCGCCGAGGACGATGCCGTTGCCGGTGTTTTGGGTGTGGGCGGGATCGCCGAGATTGTTCCAGACGGTGCAGTGGGCGACGCGGAGATCCTCGTGCGAGTAGCGCGTGCCGTCGCCATCGGGTCTCCAAGTTCCGGATACTTCGATGCCGACGGCGAGATTGTCGTGGACGTCGAGGGCGGTGAGGGCGACGTCACGAAAACCGGGCCACGCGGGCGTGGAGCCGGTGAACCAGGCCCAGAGTTCGACGCCCTTGCGGAAGCCGGAGATTTCGAGGCGTTCGAAGCGGAGGAAGGGGAGTTTTTGATCGTCGGCGCGCTCCACGCCGGCGCTGATGCCGGCGCCGGCGTTGGTGCTGGCGCCGCTGCCGGTGAGGTTGAGATCGCGGATGATGAAGCCGGAGGCGTTGTAGATGCGGATGGCGGAGTTGGTGCCGCCGTGGAGGGTGGCGCGCCCGGTGCCGAAGCTGGAGAGTTCGACGGGTTGAGAAGGCGTGCCGGCGTCGTCGGCATTGAGCTCGACGGTGCCGGAAAACGTGGTGCCGGCGGCGAAGAACACGCGATCACCGGGGCGGAGCGAGCGGGTGTTGAGGTCGGCGATGTCGCGGAGGGCGATGCCGGTCGGAGGAACAGGAGCGCCGAGGTAATAGTCCGCTGCGAGAGCGCGGGCGCAGAGGAGAGCGAACACGACGAAGGCGGCGCGCACGCGGTGAGGCGAACGTGGGACAGAGAGCGCCGGAAGTTCGGTCGGAGCGGGCATGGTCGAGGCGCGGCGGACGTGGGCGTCGTGATCGCGCGGCGAGAGGGTTGGGTCGACGAGAAAGGCCTGCGCGGGCGGTCAATCCGGGATTCCCCGACCTTTGGATTGCGGCGAGAGCGGAGCTGGCGTTTTCCGGGATGAAGGCGCAGCAGTGTGTCGCCATGACTATCGAAGAAATTGCGAAGCGTCTCGTGGCGTATTGCCGCGAAGCGAAGTGGGAGACGGCGCAGCGGGAGTTGTATGCGGACGGTGCGGTGAGCATCGAGCCCTATGAAACGCCGGCGTTCGAGAAGGAGACGAAGGGGCTGCAGGCGATCATCGAGAAAGGGAAGAAGTTCGACGCGATGGTCGGAGAGATGCACGAGCTGAAGGTTTCGGAGCCGATCGTCGCGACGAATGCGTTTGCGTGCACGATGCTGATGGACGTGACGATGAAGGGGCAGGAGCGGATGAAGATGAGTGAGCTGTGCGTGTATGAGGTGAAGAACGGAAAGATCGTGGCGGAGCGATTTTTTGCGTGAACGACGGACGCGCGGAGACGCGCGGGCGGTGTCGGCGGACGGTTCACGAAGAAAAGGTGTCGCGCGTGGTGGAAACAACGCGCTGGGTGTAGGGCTCACGGGTGGCGGCACATTCGCTGGCGGCTCGTTTTTATCTCATGATGCATTCGCGATGCTTTCTTGGTTTTGTCTTTGCGGTGGTCGGGCTGGGACGACTTTTCGGCGATGCGTCGCCGACGACGGAGCGGCTGTATTTGTCGGGGCGCGATCGCGATGACGCCGTGATGTGGGAGTTTCGCTGTTCGGCGGGGGCGCGGGCCGGAGAATGGGCGAGGATCCCGGTGCCCTCGAATTGGGAGATGCAGGGCTTCGGCACGCTGAGTTATCACAGCGTGACGCCGTCGGAGCGGGGTGAATACCGTCATCGGTTTGTCCTGCCGAGCGAATGGCAGGGGCGGAGGATCAGGATCGTTTTCGACGGCGTGATGACGGACACGCAGGTGGCGATCAACGGGCAGTCGGCGGGGCCGGTGCATCAGGGCGGGTTTTATCGCTTCAGCTATGACATCGGAGGACTGGTGCGATTCGACGGAGAAAATTTGTTGGAGGTGGCGGTCGACGAGACGTCGGCGAATGAAGGGGTAAATCGCGCGGAGCGGACGGGAGACTATTGGAATTTTGGCGGCATTTACCGGCCGGTGTGGATCGAAGCGGCGCCGGTGCAGGCGATCGAGCGGATGGCGATCGATGCGCGCGCGGATGGGACGTTTTCGATCGATGCGGAAGTGCAGGGCGAAGGGGCGGCGGTGGAGGTCGAGGTGAGAATCGTGGATGGCGCGGGTGGCGAAGTCGGCGAGCGGTGGCGGGCGGCGTTGGCGGGGACGATGACGCGGGTGACGGGACGGGTGGAATCGCCGGCGTTATGGAGCGCGGAGACGCCGGCGCTCTACACGGCGGAGGCGAGTTTGCGCGATGCGAAGGGAGACGTGCTGCATCGGATGCGGACGCGATTTGGGTTTCGCACGTTCGAGGTGCGGCGCGGGGATGGGTTTTATTTGAACGGACGGCGCATCGTGCTGCAGGGGGCGAACCGGCATTCGTTGAATGCGACCTCGGGGCGCGCGTTGGCGGAATCGGATCATCGCGAAGACATCCGGCTGATGAAGGAAATGAATATGAATGCGGTGCGAATGTCGCACTATCCGCCCGACGAGCGCTTCCTCGAGCTGTGCGATGAGGAAGGTCTGTATGTGCTCAACGAACTCGCGGGGTGGCAGAAGAGCTACGATACGGAGGTGGGGCGGAAGCTGGTCGAGGCGATGATCAAGCGGGATGTGAATCACCCCTCGATCCTGATGTGGGACAATGGGAATGAAGGTGGTTGGAATACGGATCTCGATGCGGAGTTTGCGAAGTGGGATCCTCAAGGCCGGCCGGTGTTGCATCCGTGGGCGGTGCACAGCGGCGTGAACACGGCGCACTATCGCGTGTTTTCGCAATTGCCGACGTTGATCGCGGGAATCGAGCTGCCGCGCGGTCGAGATCCTGAACCGAAGGAACACGAGCAGCCGCTGATTTATCTGCCGACGGAGTTTCTGCATGCGCTGTTCGATGGCGGCGCGGGTGCGGGGATGGAGGATTATTGGACGACGATGCGCAGCGGGAAATATTTCGGCGGCGGATTCGTGTGGGCGTTCATGGATGAAGGAGTGCTGCGGCCGGACACGGGGAAGATCGACCTCATGGGCAATCGGGCACCGGATGGGATTCTCGGGCCGCGGCGCGAAAAGGAAGGAAGCTTTTATACGTTGAAGGAGCTGTGGTCGCCGATCGTGGTGCAGGAACGCACGCTGCCGGAGGAGTTCGATGGGCGACTGACGGTGGAGAATCGTTACAGCTTTACGGATACGTCGGCGTGCCGGTTTGTGTGGGAATTGCGGCGGATGCCGGGACCGGAAACGGGTGTGGCGGCGAAGGAGGAAGTGCTGGTGTCGGGAATCACGACTGCGACGATTGCGCCGGGAGAAACGGGGACATTGAAGCTGACGCTGCCGGAGAATTGGCGGAGCGCGGACGTGCTGGCGCTGCGGATCGAGGATCCGCGCGGGCGCGAGCTGTGGACGAACACGTGGGCGCTGCCGGGAATGAAACGGTTTGAGGAACTTGCGCAGACGATCGATGTGCGCGGCGAGTTCAAGGTCACGGAGGAGCGCGGAACGGTGATGGCCGTAGCGGGCGATTTCGTGGTGGTGTTTGATTCGCTGAGGGGAGCGCTCGTGGAAGTGTCGCGAGGAGGCAAGCGGTTGTCGCTGGGCGCAGGATTACGACCGGCGTCGGGGCAGGCGCAGCTCGTGAATTTCGAGTCGCGAACCGACGGCGCGGATTTTGTGGCGACGAGTCGGTATGCGGGCGGGCTGGAAAGTGTGGAGTGGCGCGTGCGACCGAATGGCTGGATCGAGTGCACGTATATGTATCCGGGATTTAATGACGGAGCGTTTCAAGGCGTGAGCCTGGATCTGCCCGGCGTGCGGGTGCGTGCGAAAACGTGGGTCGGCGACGGGCCTTATCGCGTGTGGCGGAACCGGCTGCGAGGCGGGTCGATCGGGGCGTGGTCGAATGCGTATAACGAAACGGTGACCGGCTGGAGCGGGTTCGAGTATCCGGAGTTCAAGGGCTTCTTTTCCGGCGTGCGCTGGCTGATGCTCGAGACGAGCGCCGGGAGCGTGACGGTGGTGCCGGAGAGCGGACTTTTTGTGCAGGTGATGAAGCCGGATTTGCCGCCGGCGGACGTGGTGGCGAGAACGGCGGTGGCGATGCCGGAGGCGGACCTGTCGCTGTTGCACGTGATTCCGGCGATCGGCACGAAGTTTAGCTGGCCGGAACAAGGCGGCCCGCAGGGCGAGCCGGTCGAAGTGCCGGAGCGATATCGAGGGAAGTTTGGCTTCCGCTTCGAGTGATCGGGGTGGTGGGTTTATGCCGAGGCAGGTGAATTCTTACACTTCGGCTTTGACCCTCAGGGGTTTCGGTTAAGGTGCGCGTTCTTCACATGCAGGCCGCGACGCACATCCACGTTAAAGGAGCGAGGGAGCATAACCTCAAAAATCTCGAGCTGAGGATTCCGCGCGGGAAGCTCGTGGTGATCACCGGACCGAGCGGCTCGGGGAAGTCGTCGCTGGCGTTCGATACGATCTACGCGGAAGGCTATCGCAAATACATGGAGAGCCTGTCGACGCAGGCGCGGCAGGTGCTGGAGCAGTTGAAGCGCCCGGATGTGGATTTCATCCACGGGCTTTCGCCGGT
>Ga0207868_1000344_pt1 | contig 54207 bp, 50 predicted proteins | sample Passage237B_FD_187370 | JGI IMG/M metagenome (GOLD analysis project Ga0207868, IMG submission 187370) | Cellulose adapted compost microbial communities from Newby Island Compost Facility, Milpitas, CA, USA - Passage2 37B (SPAdes) (version 3) ... | reverse complement strand
GGTGACGGTGAGGACGGGCCTGCCGTCGTGGCGTTCGAGATCGCCACGCCGGGCGGCATCGTGAGCTTCCGCGTCGTCGGCGCGACGGCGCACCTCGGTGAGTGCGACTCCGTCCTCGCCCGCTCGTCGGCCCCCGCAGGCGCCCCCTCCGGCGTCGCGATCTTCGACGGCATCGTGGGCTTCTGCGTCACGGTGGAGGCCGGCGAGTCCGTGACGGTGACCGCCACGTATCCGCACCCGGTCAACCGCGCCTACAAGGTGGGCGCCTCGTGGGCGCCGCTGATCGGCGCGATCTTCTCCGGCGGCTCGGTGACGTACCGGTTGACGGACGGCGGGGACTTGGACGAGGACGGTGCCGTGAACGGCGTCATCCGCGACCCGCTCGCGGCGGGCGTCGCGGCGACATTCACCGGCTGACGTCGCCCAAGACTCCTGGTAGATCGGCAAGTTCTACTGCTACCATCACCCCAGACCGGCGTGGGTGGGCACCGCCGCCGACGGGCGCCGTCATCTGTCCTCTCCTGAGTGCGCAAGGATCACGATGGCTGGAATCCGCTCCCGCAAGACCCACGCCGGGCTCGCCGCCGGCATCGCCGCCTCCCTGCTGGTGGCAGCCGCACAGGGCTCGCACGCCGCCGATGCCGACGACGTCACGACGATCTTCGTATCCGACGGCCAGGAGCTCGCGGATGCGCTGTGGGACTCCGCGAGCTCCAGCAAGCCCGTCGTCATCACCCTCCTCAACGACGTCTCCGTCGAGCAGCCGTACAGTTACGTCTACGGCGGCAGTGCGGACCTGACCATCGACGGCGACGATCACATGCTCAAGTTCGATGACGCGTCGATCTCGATCTCGAGCAGCGCCGACCCCATCTCCGTCACCATCAAGGACGTGACGCTCGTCGACGTCGCAAGCCCCGACAGCGCCGTGGATGGCGACGACCGGTTCGTCTCCATCAGCAACGTCGGCTCGGTGCTCGTCAAGAACGTCACCGCCCAGGATTCCGTGCTCGACGCGACCGCGCACGACCCGTCCTGCGACAACGCCTCGCCCGTGCCTGCGGGCGCCCCGGCCGGCGTGGCCTTCCCGCACGGAGTCTTCGACTTCTGCGTCGACACGGGAGTGCGCGGGGCGCCGGTCACGATCACCGTGACGTTCCCCTCGCCGGTCAACCGCGCCTACAAGGTGAGCGACGGAGTCTGGACGGCGATCCCCGGCGCGGACATCTCCGGCCACAAGCTCACGTACCAGATCACGGACGGCGGTCCGCTCGACGCCGACGGGGCGACGAACGGCCGCATCGTGGACCCGCTCGCCGCGGGCCTCGCGGCGGCCTTCACCGGCTGAGCCGCGCGACGACGGTGACCAGGGCGGATGTCGCGGACATGCACGTGTGACTGCGACAATGACGGCCATGCTGCTCAGTCGCTGGCGCGTCCCGCTCATCGTCACCGGAGGCATCCTGGTCGTCGCCGGCATCGGCGTGCTCATCGCCGTGCTGACGAACACGTCGGGCGGAGGCGACTACGCCACGGGCAAGGTGCCGCACCCGGGAGCGACCTTCACCGCCGAGCCGGTGAAGCCGGAGGTCCGCCCCGGAGACATCGTCGCCACGATCAAGGGCGAGGAGCTGCAGGTCTTCGATGCGCCGGGCGGCACGGTGACCCGCACGCTCGACAAGTGGAGCGAGGCCACCTTCCACCCGCTCACCCTGCTGGCGGTCGAGCAGCGCGAGGAAGCAGGCACGCGCTGGCTGCGCGTCATGCTGCCCGTCCAGCCCAACCAGAGCACCGGATGGATCAAGGCGGACCAGGTCACCTTGACCACCACGAGCGTGGAGATCCGCATCTTCATCGAGGAGCGCGAGCTCGAGCTGTGGGACGGCACGGAGCTGATCCTCAAGGCTCCCGTGGCGCTCGGCACCGACGAGACGCCCACGCCTCCGGGCCTGTACTCGATCACGGACCCGCTCGACTCGACCCACAACGACACGGGCGTCTACGGCGCGTACGCTCTCGGTCTCAGCGGCTTCTCGGAGGTCCTCAAGACCTTCGACGGCGCTCCCCCGCAGCTCGCGATCCACGGCACCAACCAGCCCGAGCTCATCGGGCAGTACGTGTCCAACGGCTGCATCCGCATGTACAACGAGGACATCATGACCGTGGTCGAGCACACCGACCTGGGCACGCCTGTGCACATCTACACGTCGCGCAAGGCCGCGGCAGAGCAGGCGGCCTAGACGCCGAAGCGCTCCGCGACCGCCTTGATCGCCCGCGCGGACTGCTCGAGCGCCGTGCGCTCCTCGTCGTCGAGCGAGACGTCCACGCGGTGGACGATGCCCTCGCGCCCCACCACCGCAGGCAGGGACATGCACACCTCGCCCACTCCGGGATAGTCGATGAGCGTCGACACCGGCAGGACCCGGTTCTCGTCGTTGAGGACCGCTTCGACGATGCGGGCACCGGCGGCGCCGATCGCATAGTTCGTCGCGCCTTTGCCCTCGATGATCGTGTACGCCGAGCGCATCACGTCGTGGTGGATGCGGCGTCGGACCTCGTCCGTCATGACGACCACGCCGTGGGAGTCCACCCACTCGGTGAGCGGCACGCCGCCGATGGTCGCGGAGGACCACAGCGCGACCTCGGAGTCGCCGTGCTCGCCCGCGATGTAGGCGTGCACGTTCGCGACGGCGACGCGGCACTCCTGGGCGATCTGGTGGCGCAGGCGCGAGGAGTCGAGCACCGTGCCCGAGCCGAACATGCGGCGCGGGTCCATGCCTGAGCGCTTGATCGCCGCGTAGGTCACCACGTCCACGGGATTGGTGACGAGGATGAAGATCGCGTTGGGCGACACCTCGACGAGCGGCGGGACGATCTTGTCCATGAGGCCGATGGTCGCTCCGGCGAGGTCGAGGCGGCTCTGGCCGGGCTGCTGCTTGGCTCCGGCCGTGATCACCACGACGTCGGAGTCGGCGCACACCGCCACGTCGTCGGAGCCCTCGACCGTCGCCTCGGGCATGAACTGGATGCCCTGCGCCAGGTCGAGAGCCTCCGCCTCCACCTTGGCCCGGTTGACGTCGTACAGCGCCACCCGGCGCGCGAAGCCCCGCATGAGTCCCGCGTACGCGAGCGTGGCGCCCACCGCGCCGGCGCCCACGATCGAGACCTTGGACGTGCGGTTGTTCTCCATCGACAGCCTCCCCTTCATGCCTGGCGTCAGCCTAGCGGCGACGGCCTAGAGCTTCTGGATGGCATTGAAGCGCAGCACCAGGCGCTTGACGCCCTCCGGCTCGCCGAAGTCGACCTTGGCCACGGCATTGCGGCCGCTGCCCTCGAGCCCCACTACGGTGCCCAGGCCGAACTTGTCGTGGGTGACGCGATCCCCCACCTCGAACTCGAGGTCGGCTCCCGGCGTCGCACCCGGCGGGCTGGGCGGGACGCGTCGCGTCGTGACCGCGCCCGCGCGCGCGTAGACGTTGCCGTCGTCGCGATCCTGGCTGCCATAGCCGTAGCCGCGCGAGGAGCCGTACGTGCTCGACCAGCCGCCCGCCCCGCGCTGCTCGCGAGAGCGCAGGCGCGCCGCGGAGGTCTCCGAGCGGCGCCAGTCGATGAGGTCGGCCGGGATCTCCGTGATGAAGCGCGAGGCGCCGAAGTACTGCGGGGCGCCCCAGCTCGAGCGCACCTCCGCGCGCGTGAGGTACAGCCGCTCCTTGGCGCGCGTGAGGCCCACGTACGCGAGGCGACGCTCTTCCTCGAGGTCCTTGGAGTTGCCCGACTCCATGGAGCGCAGATGCGGGAACGTGCCGTCCTCCATCCCCGTGAGGAACACGACGGGGAACTCGAGACCCTTGGCGGTGTGGAGCGTCATGAGCGTGACGACGCCGCCGGTGCCGGAGTCGGGGTCCGGCACCTGGTCGGCGTCGGCGACGAGCGCGACCTTCTCCAGGAAGTCCGCGAGCGTGCCCTCGGGGTTCTCCTCGGAGAACTCACGGCCCACCGCGACGAGCTCCATGATGTTCTCGATGCGGCTCGCGTCCTGCGGGTCGTCGGAGCGGCGCAGCTCGGCGAGCATGCCCGTGCGGTCGGCGACGGCGTCGAGCACGCCAGCGGGACCGTTGTCGGCCGCGAGCGAGCGCAGGTCGTCCATGAGCGCGACGAACTCTGCGACGGACTTCTCCGCGCGGGCGGGCAGGCCCGCCTCCGACGCCCGGCGCAGGGCCTGGCCGAAGCTCATGTCCGCAGCGCCGGCACGCCCCGCCGCGGCCGACGCCTCGCGACGCAGGCGATCGATCGCCTCGACCGTCGTGTCGCCGATGCCGCGCTTGGGCGTGTTGACGATGCGGCGGACGGCGATGTCGTCGTCCTCGTTCACGATGGCCGCGAGGTAGGCGAGCATGTCCTTGATCTCTTTGCGCTCGTAGAAGCGCGTGCCGCCGACCACCTTGTACGGGATCTCCGCGCGGATGAAGCGCTCCTCGATCGCGCGGGACTGGGCGTTGGCGCGGTACATCACGGCGACGTCGCCGGGCACCACCCCCTCGGAGCTCATGAGGCGCTTGATCTCGAGCGCGATGAACTCCGCCTCGTCCTGCTCGTTGTCGGCGGCGTAGCCGACGATGCGCTCGCCCGCGCCCGCGTCGGTCCACAGGTTCTTGGGCCGACGCGAGGGGTTGTTGGCGATGACCGCGTTGGCGGCGCTGAGGATCGTCTGCGTCGAGCGGTAGTTCTGCTCGAGGTGCACCACCTCGGCCTTGGGGTAGTCCTTCTCGAACTCGAGGATGTTGCGGATGGTCGCACCGCGGAAGGCATAGATGGACTGGTCCGCGTCGCCCACGACGGTGAGGTGACCCGTCTCGCCCACGAGCTCGCGGATGAGGACGTACTGGGCGTGGTTGGTGTCCTGGTACTCGTCGACGAGCACGTGGCGGAACTGCGCCCGATAGCGCTGCGCGACCTCCTCGTGGTCCTGGAGCAGGCGGACGGTCTTGACGATGAGGTCGTCGAAGTCGACGGCGTTGGCCGCCTCGAGGCGTGCCTGGTACAGCGGGTACGCGAGGCCCGCGGCGTGCTCCAGGGAGTGGCGTGACAGCCCCTCGGTCGCGGCCCGCGCCTCCTCGGGCCCGATGAGCTCGTCCTTGAACTGGCCGATGCGGCCCAGGATCGAGCGCGGCGCGAACTTCTTGGGATCGAGGTCGAGCTCGCGCATGACGAGCTTCATGAGCGCCTGCGAGTCTGCCGCGTCATAGATGGAGAACGAGGAGCGCAGGCCGGCGAGCTCGTGGTCCCGGCGCAGGATGCGCACGCACGCGGAGTGGAAGGTCGACACCCACATCGACCGCGCCTCGGGGCCCACGAGCGCCTGGACGCGCTCGCGCATCTCCCCCGCCGCCTTGTTCGTGAAGGTGATGGCGAGGATCTCGTGCGGCCGGGCGCGCCCCGAGTCCAGGAGGTGGGCGATGCGATGCGTCAGGACGCGCGTCTTGCCGGAGCCGGCGCCGGCGATGATGAGGAGCGCGGGGCCGTCGTAGAGGACGGCTTTCGCCTGCTGCGGGTTGAGGCCCTCCGTCAGCTCGGACGAGGCACCGGGGACGTCGAAGAGGGCATCCATGTCCGGTCAAGTCTAGGGCGTGGCGCCCTCAGCCGATGCGGGCCGGAAGCGCGTGCTAGCCGCGCCCGAGCGCCCCCGTCGGCGACGACGTGCCGACGGTGACGACCCGGTTGCGCCCGCCTTCCTTCGCCCGGTACAGGGCGTGGTCCGCGGCCGCGATGCACTCGTCGGGGCTGCGCCCGGTGACACCCATGGCGGCGCCTATCGACACCGTGATCGCGTGGTCCTGGCCTTTGCCGCACTCGAGCGAGAGCGATGCGATGTGCGCGCGCAGCCGCTCGAGCACGGGCTCCAGATCCGCGTGACGGATGCCCGGCATGAGGACGAGGAACTCGTCCCCTCCCCAGCGGCTGACCATGTCCGACGAGCGGAAGTGCGAGGTCAGCGCATCGGCGACGAGCTTGATCATCGCGTCGCCGCAGTCGTGCCCGTGGTGGTCGTTGATGGACTTGAACTCGTCGAGGTCGATGAGCGCGATCGCGTAGTTGCCTCGGCCCCGCTCTGCGTACTCCTGGAGCTGGGCGATGACGGGGCGACGGTTGTAGACGCCCGTCAGCTCGTCGGTCGTGGCGCGCAGCTCGCCGTAGCGGGCCGCGCCCTCGAGGATCTGGCGGTTGAGGCGGAGCTTGGCCTGGAGCACGACGATGGCGGCCATGGTCAGGAAGGCGGCGACGAAGCGGTTGAACATGGCGAGAGCGCTCGCGAGCTCCGTCGGAAGCTCGTTCGAGCCGTGGCCAGCGGGCCACGCGAGCTCACAGGTCAGGTAGATCGCCAGGGTGAAGCCGCTCAGGCTGAGCCGGGCGACCATGTCGTCGGAGCGCAGCAGCACGAACGGCATCACGGCGAGGCCGAAGAGCACGGACTCGGTGCTGGTCCCCGTGGAGATGACGGAGCAGATGGCCAGGATCGTCAGCACGCTCATCATGAGGACCAGGAGACCGGCCTGCTTCGCGTATCCGCGGAACGTCGTCGTGAGTGCGATGAGGTACACCGCCGCGTTGCCGATGCCGAGGACGGCAAGCGTCAGGTACTTGTCGAGGTCGTAGCCCACGGCCACTCCGCCCACCACGAGCGCCGCCATGGTGGCGCCGGCGATGAAGAACCGGGTGGCCCACAGGGTCAGCTGGGCGTCGCGGTGGCGCAGGGCCTGGACCTGTGCGGGGGTGAGCGGCGACACGCGCAGGCCACCCTGGCGACGCCTGAGCCGCCACCTGCGCATGGCCCACGCACCCTTCTGCCGCCCCCACAGCGACCGACCGCCGAGCCCCCCTGTGGGATCGGCCTTGCATGTCCTGTTGTGCTCTCTACCGTATCCCTGCACATGGTGCCCCCGACGTTGGGGGCAAACGCCCTTGCGCGTCGTGTCAGAGATTTCACACGACACACCACCGCACACGCCGGATTCATCCCGCTCTTTCCGCTTTGTGCCGTTGTGACATGCGCAACATCGCGCGACCGCCGCGTCGGGGACGCCCGGCGTCACCCCGCGACGTGAGCATCGGCGCAGGCTAGCGTGAAGGCATGGCGACGGGAGCGGCTGCGACAGGCCCGGCGAGCATCGCTGGCCCGCCGCGACGGCCCTGCTGGCCGCCCTCGCCCTCTACGCGACGCTGCCGAGCGTCTTCCCTGGGGCCCTCAAGCACACCGTCGTGGGACTGGGCCTGGCTCTGCTCGTGCCGCTGCTCATCGCCAACCCGGTGCGCTTCCAGAAGGAGACGGCGTGGTCGCGGCGCGCCTCCGTCGCACAGGCCCTGCTGCTCTTCGTCGCCAATCAGGTCGCAATCGGCGTGCTCATCGTGTCTCTGGTGAGCCCCGACGCCGGATCCGGATCGCGCCTCCTGCTCGGCGCGCTCCAGCCTGTCGCACCGGGCGAAGGCGGTCATGGGCGTCGAGGCCCTGTCGGGCTTCGTCATCACCGCCCTGGTCATCGCCCGCGCGGTCTCCCTCCTGGGCTGACGGGACCCTTCGCGCTCCTGGCCGCCCGGTCAGACGATGCGGTGCTGGGCGGCCCAGTGGGCGAGCTCGTGGCGGTTCGACAGCTGCAGCTTGTGGAGCACCTTGCCCACATGCGTCTCGACCGTCTTGATGGAGATGAAGAGCTTCTCTCCCACCTCGCGGTAGGTGTAGCCGCGAGCGATGAGGCGCATGACCTCCTGCTCGCGCTCCGTCAGCTTGTCGAGGTCCTCGTCGACGGACGCGACCTCGCCGCCGGCCGCGTTGAAGGCGTCGAGCACGAATCCGGCGAGGCGCGGCGAGAACACGGCGTCGCCCGACGCGACGCGACGCACGGCATCGGACAGGTCCGGCCCGGAGATCGACTTGGTCACGTAGCCGCGGGCGCCCGCGCGCACGACGGCGACGACATCCTCGGCGGCATCGGACACGGACAGGGCCAGGACGCGTGGAGGGTTCTCGCCCGCGAGGATCTGGGCGAGCACGTCGAGCGCGCCGCCTCCCTTGCCGCCGGGCAGGTGGACGTCGAGGATGACCACGTCGGGCCGGGTCGCGGCGATGACCGCGACCGCTGACTCGACGTCGCGGCCCTCCCCCACCACCTCGATGTCGGCGTCGAGCGACTCGCGCACGCCGACCCGGATGACGTCATGGTCGTCGACGATCACGACGCGAATGCTCATGGCTCCTCCCGTGGGACGATGATGTGGACCTCCGTGGCCGAGCCGGGCGCCGACGTCACCGTCGCGGTGCCGCCGTGCCGCTCGACGCGGCCGATGATCGAGTTGGCGATGCCGAGCCGCCCTGCCGGGACGCGCTCCGGGTCGAAGCCGGGGCCCGCATCGCGAATGAAGATCTCCAGGCTGCGGGCGCTGAGCTCGGCATAGGCGGACACGGGACCGTGGGCGTGGCGGGCTGCGTTCGCGAGCGCCTCACGAGCCGCCTGCAGCGCCGCGCGCATGGGCGTCGTGGTGGGCCCGTCGCCCACCGTGACGAGGTCGACGGTGATCGCGTGCGCGTCCTCGATCTCGCTCACCACGTCGCCGAGCGCGGTGGCTATCGACTCGTCTGCCGTGCGCCTGCCCTGGTACAGGTAGGCGCGCAGGTCGCGCTCCTGGGCGCGGGCGAGACGAGCCACCGTCTCCGGCTCGTGCGCCTTGGCGCGGATGAGGGTCAGGGTCTGCAGCACCGAGTCGTGCAGGTGCGCCGCGATCTCCGCGCGCTCGAACTCGCGCGCGCGCTGCTCCCGCTCGACGGCCACCTGGCGGATGAGACGCAGCCACCAGGGCGCGAACACGAGCACGATGGCCGCGACGAGCACGAGGGGCACCACGATGGCGCGCGTGGTCACGTTGCTCGTGAACTTCCACGTCGCGAACCACCAGCCCGCCCAGCTCACGCCCGCGACGCCCAGGACGACGCGCACCCAGGCGTCGCGCCCGACCAGGCCGGCGACGTCGGGACGGCGAGCGTCTCCGGCGACCGCGCTGTCGAGCGGGCTCCACACGAGCACCACGCCCGCCGCGAAGACGAGGAGCGGCAGGATCCACTCGGGCAGCGACTCCACGCCCGCGCGCGTCGCGAAGAGGATGCCGGAGATGCCCAGCAGCGCCGCGCCGATGATCCCGCGCCACCACTCGGGCGCGCTCGAGGAGCGCTCGAGCGGTCGCGCGATGCGGGTGGTGGCCATGCACCTATCGTCACACGCGCCGCTGCTCCCGCGAGGCCCGTGCAGGCCCTGCTCAGGGTGCACCGCGCACGCGCGCGGCGGAAAGATCAGGGTGCGAATCAGGGTGTCCCCTCATGGCGGAGCCTGCCCGCCCCGGCACAGACTGGCTGCATGACCACTCCTGAGACCGAGCCGCGCGAGGCGGCCTTCTTCAGCACGATCCGCTCGTGGGGCATCGTGCGCGGCCCCGAGGGCGTGCTGGGCGGAGTCATCTCCGGCCTCGGCGCCCGCGTGGGGCTCGCTCCGTGGCCCGCACGCATCATCGTGATCCTCGCCGCGTTCCTGCTCTTCCCCATCGTCATCCTCGGCTACGCCGCGGGCTGGGCGCTCCTGCCCGACAGCAAGGGCAACATCGTCGTCCAGAACTTCGGCCGCGGCGTGATGCAGGTGGGTCCGCTCATCGGCATCGTGATCCTGACCCTCATCGGCTTCTCGTCGTTCGGCCAGCCGTGGTTCCTCACGGTGCGCACGGATGCGCCGTTCGACGCCTCGCGACCCGTTCAGGTCATCGCGATCCTGCTCGCGGTGCTGATCCCCCTGGCGATCCTGGGCGGCATCGTCGGCCTCGTCGTCTGGGCCGTGCGCCGCGGCAGCCAGGCCCCCGCCGGCGAGAACGCCGTCTACGCCGCGATGCCCGAGCGCTCTCACGACGCCTCGCCCGCCGGCGCTCCGGCGGGCGCCGCCGCATCGGGGGCCGCGGCATCGGCTGTGACGGCCCGTCCGGTCCCTCCCGTGCCTCCGCGTGTGCCCGGTCCGGGCCGCGGCTTCTACCTCGCCACGCTCGCGTGGGCGCTCATCTCGGCGACGATCATCGCGTGGTGCGCCCGCGAGGAGCTGCTGTCGATCTATCCCGTGCTCGCGTGGGGCATGCTCTTCCTCACGGGTCTGGGCGCGATCCTCATCGCGGTCTCGCTTTCCGGCCGACGCGTGGGCTTCCTGGGCTTCCTGGGCTTCCTGGGCCTGTTCCCGGCGGTGATCCTCATGGCCGTCCATGACGATCTGCTGTCCGCGTACGAGCGCTCGCGGAACGCGGGCGAGGCGATCCAGGAGATCGCCCTCGAGGAGCACGTCTTCGACCGCCTCGAGATCGACGCGACGAGCCTGTTCGAGGACGACTACGCGCTCATCTACCTGGGCGGCGACTGCACCATCGCTCCGCGGACCGAGCGCTCCTTCGAGGGCACGACGGCCCGGATCACCATCCCGGACCCGATGCCCGAGGCCCTCGAGTACGACATCGTGGCCGCGACGACCACGCTCGTCGTCCCCCAGGGCACGAGCCTCAAGGTGGTCTCCGACGGGGACGCCCAGGCGACCGTCTTCTTCGAGCAGCGCGCCCTCGAGTGCGTCTTCGCCGGGCACGAGGGCACGTACATCGAGCTCACCCAGCCCGGGGAGCCGGTGCTCACGCTCAACGTCATCGACGACTACACCGTCAACACCATCGTCGTGGAGGAGAAGTCATGAACCAGGAAGCGCGCCTGCGCGCCTCGTCGCGCGCGTCCGGCGCCCTGTGGGGCGCGATCGTGACCGCCGTGGGCCTCACGTGCATCGCGGTCTACTCGGGCCGCAAGATCGACCTCGAGCTGCTCGGCATCTCCCTCCTGGGCGTGGCCGGAGCGTGGCTCCTCCTGTCGGCCGTCGCGTCGGGCCTGAGCTCACGCGGATCGCGCCGCACGGCCGCTGAGCTCAAGCGGGACATGCTCGACGACGCCGGCGAGCTGCGCGCCTCGGCGTGGCGCAAGGCCAGGGAGGCCGCCTCGGTCCCCGAGGACATCCCCGCGCAGCCGACCCCCCTGAAGTCGCAGCCGACCCCCTGACGTCCCGGCCGACCCCCCTGAAGAAGGAAGGCGGGGCGGGTGCCCATGCACCCGCCCCGCCTTTCGCGTCCACGGACCCGGGAGGGCTCACTCCCACTCGATGGTGCCCGGCGGCTTGCTCGTCACGTCGAGCACCACACGATTGACCTCGCGCACCTCGTTCGTGATGCGGCTGGAGATCGTCGCGAGCACGTCGTAGGGCAGGCGCGTCCAGTCGGCAGTCATGGCGTCCTCGGAGGACACCGGGCGCAACACGATGGGGTGGCCGTACGTGCGGCCGTCGCCCTGCACGCCCACCGAGCGCACATCGGCCAGGAGCACCACGGGGCACTGCCAGATCTCGCGGTCCAGGCCCGCGTTGTGCAGCTCCTCGCGGGCGATCGCGTCGGCCGCGCGCAGGATGTCCAGGCGATCCTGCGTCACCTCGCCCACGATGCGGATGGCGAGCCCGGGACCGGGGAACGGCTGGCGCCACACGATCTCCTCGGGCAGGCCCAGCTCGAGGCCCACGGCGCGCACCTCGTCCTTGAACAGCAGGCGCAGCGGCTCCACGAGCTCGAACTTGAGGTCGTCGGGAAGGCCTCCCACGTTGTGGTGGCTCTTGATGTTCGCCGCTCCCTCGCCTCCGCCGGACTCCACCACATCGGGGTAGAGCGTGCCCTGCACGAGGAAGCGCACCTCCTCGCCCAGCCCGGCGGAGTGCACGAGCTTGCGGGCCTGCTCCTCGAAGGCGCGGATGAACTCGCGGCCGATGATCTTGCGCTTGGTCTCGGGGTCGGTGACCCCGGCGAGCGCGTCCAGGAAGCGGTCCTTCTCGTCGGCGACCACGAGCTTGACGCCCGTCGCTGCCACGAAGTCCTTCTCCACCTGCTCGGCCTCGCCCGCGCGCAGCAGGCCGTGGTCGACGAACACGCACGTGAGCTGGTCGCCCACCGCGCGCTGCACGAGCGCGGCTGCCACGGCGGAGTCCACGCCGCCGGACAGGCCGCAGATGACGTGTCCCGTGCCCACCTGGGCACGGATGCGCTCCACCTGCTCGTCGATGACCGACGCGCTGTCCCAGTCGGGGGTGATGCCGGCGACCTTGTACAGGAAGTTCTCGAGCACCGCCTGGCCCTGCGGGGAGTGCCTGACCTCGGGATGCCACTGGACGCCCGCGAGGCGGCGGTCGAGGTCCTCGAACGCGGCCACGGGGGCCCCGTCGGTCGTGGCCAGGACGGTGAAACCCTCGGGGGCCTCGTGCACGGCGTCGCCGTGGCTCATCCACACCACCTGCTCGGCGGGGGTGTCCGCGAGGATCGTGCCGGCATGCGCCACCACGGCGGTCGTGCGGCCGAACTCGCTCAGGCCGGTCTTGGCGACCATGCCGCCCAGGGCCTGCGCCATGAGCTGGAAGCCGTAGCAGATGCCGAAGACGGGCACCCCGGAGGAGTAGATCGCGGCGTCGACGCGCGGCGCGCCGTCCTCGTAGACGGAGGAGGGGCCGCCCGAGAGGATGATCGCGGCAGGGTCGCGGCGCAACATCTCCTCGGCCGACATCGAGTGCGGCACGACCTCGGAGTAGATCTTCGCCTCGCGAACGCGACGGGCGATGAGCTGGGCGTACTGCGCGCCGCAGTCGACGACGAGGACGGGGCGGTGCTGCGTGGCGCTCATGCGGACAGGCTAGCGAGGACCTCGCGGCGGATGCGGCGTTCCACGACGAATGACATCACGGGGACCACGCCTCCGGCGACCATGGCGGCAAGGCGGCCCAGGCGCCACTTCATGAGGATCCACAGGTGCAGGCACGTCGCCGAGTACACGACGAAGATCCAGCCGTGGACGATGGCGACGATCGACGCGAACCGCACGAACGTCTCGTCGTCGATGCCCACGGCGTACTTGAGGACCATGTTCACGGTCAGGACGAGCAGGAACGTTCCGGTGACGAACGCCATGACGCGGTAGCGCCCCAGCGCACCGCGAATCGTGTCCTGAGCCGGTGCGCTCTGCGCGGCTGTCATGCCTGCTCCACCTCACTTGCGTCGGGCTCATCCGGCGCGCCTGCGCCGACGCGTCCATTGTCCCGTATCCACCGTCCCGCGAGGAACACGGCGAAGGCCCCGAACAGCCACCATTCGCCCGCGTACGTCACCGAGCGGATGTCGAGCCGACGCTCGGGCGGCGGCGGCGGGAAGGCGTTCCAGCCGGGGTAGGGCTCCCGCGCCTCGAGCACGGGCGTGTAGACCGGCGCCTCCCACACCTGAGCCAGCGCGGCGGTGGACATCTGGCTGATGACGAGCGGCTCGCCCCCGGCCCCTGCCTGCACCGTCCCCACAGCCTCCGAGCTCCGCAGGGATCCGGTCAGCCCGACCGGGCCCGAGGCCTCCACCGTCGCCGGCACCTGGTCGGCCGGAAGCCAGCCCGCGAGCACGGCGAGCGTCGCCTCCCGACCGGTGCCCGTGGCATCGGCGTCGACGCGCAGCGGCAGGACGAGCAGCACGGCGTCGGTCCCCTCGACCGCCCGGCCCGGCACGTACGCGGCGGGAGCGTCGGCCCAGGAGCCTCGCACCTCGACCAGCCGGCCGATGCCCCGCGTCGTCTCCCCGGGACGGTCCACGTCCGCGATGGGGACGGGGGGACCCGGGACGATGATCTGACCTTGCGACTGCGCCCTCTCCCACTGCCACCAGCCCAGGGCGCCGCACACACCGGCCGCGACGACCGCCAGCAGCACGGCCGCGATCACGGGGCCGATGCGCCACCGGGAGCGCTGGGCGGGGAGGGGGGTCACCCGAGCATCGTAGACGGGCGGGAGCGGGCGGCTCCTAGGCGGAACGGCGCATCCCCAGCACGGTCGTGCCGAGGACGCAGTTGCGGCCCGAGTCCTTGGCCTCGTACAGCAGGCGGTCCGCGATGCGCAGCGCGACCTCCTTGCTCGTGCCCTGCGGGACATGGGCGAGCCCCACGGAGAGCGTGACGTGGACGGTGATGCCGTCGGCGCTGAAGTCGCGGTCGACGATGCGCCGCGCCCGCTCCATGATGCGCGTCGCGTGGGTGGCGGAGACGTTGGGCAGGAGGATGAGGAACTCCTCGCCTCCCCAGCGCGACACGATGCCCTCGTCGCCGATCGCCATCGTCAGGCGGCGGGCGATGTGCGCGAGGACCGTGTCGCCCATGCCGTGGCCCAGCCGGTCGTTGATGTGCTTGAAGCGGTCGAGGTCCGCGAGCGCGATGGCGTAGTCGCCGGAGCGCTGCGCGGCCGCGAGATGCGGCGCCAGGCCGCGCCGGTTGAGGACCCCCGTGAGCGCATCGGTCTTGGCCGCGCGCTCCGCCTGGTCCACGAGCGCCTCCGCGAGGCGACGCTCCCGCACGAGGTAGTGATCGGAGAACGCCGCCAGGAGCACGACGAGCAGCGCGGCGGCGACCATGTTGCCTGCGAGCGCGACCTCGATGTCCGCGCCGTTGACCCCCAGGCGGGGCGCATCGAAGGCCGGGCTCAGGTGACACACCAAGGCACCCGTGAGCGCGAGCACCGCGTATCCGACGCGCGCCCACGACAGGCGCGGCGGCAGCACCGCGAACGCGATGCCGCCCAGCGCGATGAGCGCGATCTGGAAGCCCGCGTCCGCCGAGAACAGCCACGCGAGGAACACGTACTGGACGAGCGGCGCGAGGATCGCGATGAAGGACGCGGCGAGGTGGCGGCCCACGCGGTTGAGCACCAGGCATCCGACCCAGACGGCCATGAGCAGCGCGTGCGAGCCGGCCGGAAGCCACTGGCTGGGCGGCAGGGCGATGCAGAAGGCGACCGTCCACGCGATCGACACGCACATCGCGAGCACCACGAAGTGGTTGGTGCCCATGATGTAGCGGGCCACAACCCTGTCGTGACCCTCGATGCCGATGTGGCTGAGGCGGTCCCACGTGCGGTCCGCCCATCTCAGAGCCTGCGATCCACGCATCTGCCTACCGGGCGTGCTGCCCGTCCCCTTTCGCGGCGTGCGCCCCTCCCCAGCAGCGCGCCTGGGATCTGGCGCGCCTCATGCGGACGCCTCTGCATGGTCCCACGGCGTGAGGGCGCCCGACAAGGGGAGCGCAGGCCCGGGCGCGACGGCAGCGCACGGCCGCGTCTAGGACCTCTGGGTCCCATGGTCCCGACGGGGTCATGGGATGCTTGGGCACGTGGCGCACAGCATCTACGTGGCATCGGCCGAGGGCGACACCGGCAAGTCGACGATCGCCCTCGGCATCACGACTCATCTGAGCCGCACCGTCGGCCATGTGGGCGTCTTCCGCCCCGTCGCCAGGGTGGCCGACGGCGACGACTACGTCCTCCGCCTGCTCCTCGCTCACTCGGACGTCGACCTCACATACGAGGAGTGCGTCGGCGTCACCTATGAGGACGTCCACGCCGATCCCGAGGCCGCGCTCGCCCGCATCGTCTCCCGGTATCACGAGGTCGAGCGCAAGTGCGACGCCGTCGTCATCGTCGGCACCGACTACACCGACGTCGCGGGTCCCGCCGAGTTCGAGTACAACGCCAAGATCGCGGCGAACCTGGGCGCGCCCGTGGTGCTCGTGGTGCGCGGCAAGGATCGCACCCCCGCGGAGATCGCCCAGGTGGTCCAGCACGCGCGCGCGGAGATGGAGGAGAGCCACGCGAAGGTCGTGGCCGCCTTCGCCAACCGCTGCGACCCGACCCAGCTCGCCGAGGTCCGCGCCGCCCTTCCTGGCGACATCGGCCTTGCGGCCCTGCCCGAGGAGCCGCTCCTGACCGCTCCCACACTCAACGCCCTGACGCAGGCCGTGGACGGCCGCCTCATCGCGGGCGACGCGACGATGATGCCGCGCGAGGTGCGCTCGGTCGTCGTCGGCGCCATGACCGTGGCCCACCTCCTCGACCACCTCGCCGACGGCCGCCTCGTCATCACGCCGGGCGACCGGGCCGATGCCGTCCTCGCCGCGCTCGCCGCCCACTCCGCTCCCGGCTACCCCTCGCTCGCGGGGATCATGGTCACGGGCGGCTTCGAGCCCGACTCCTCCGTCCAGCGGCTCCTCCAGGCGATGGGCTCGACGCTGCCGATCGTCGCCACCGAGCACGACACCTTCGAGACTGCGACGCGCTGCTCCAGCGTCCGCGGCCGCCTCGAGCCCACCTCCACCCTCAAGGTGGACACCGCCCTGGCCCTCTTCGACCGCAACGTCGACTCCGCGGAGCTCGCCGCCCGCCTCGACGTCGCGGCGACCGACGTCGTCACCCCGCTCATGTTCGAGTACACGCTGCTCGACCGCGCTCGCAGGCAGAAGAAGCACATCGTCCTGCCCGAGGGCGGAGACGACCGCATCCTGCGCGCCGCCGCGACGCTGCTGACCCGCGACGTCGTCGACCTCACGATCCTGGGCGACGAGCCCGCGATCCTCACCCGCGCATCGGAGCTGGGCATCGCGCTCGACGGGGCCCGCATCGTGTCGCCGCAGGACGGCGAGCTCGTGGACCGCTTCGCCGCCGAGTACTACGAGCTGCGCAAGCACAAGGGCGTCACCGAGGACGCGGCGCGGGAGACCGTCCAGGACGTCAGCTGCTTCGGCACGATGATGGTGCTCGACGGCCTGGCCGACGGCATGGTCTCGGGCGCGGCGCACACGACGGCCCACACCATCACCCCCGCGCTCAAGGTCATCAAGACCTCCCCTGGGGTGTCGATCGTGTCGTCCGTGTTCTTCATGTGCCTCCAGGACCGCGTCCTGGTCTACGGCGACTGCGCGATCAACCCCGACCCGACGGCGGAGCAGCTCGCGGACATCGCGATCTCCTCCGCGCAGACGGCGCTGCAGTTCGGCATCGAGCCGCGCATGGCCATGCTGAGCTACTCGACGGGAGACTCCGGCTCCGGCTCCGACGTGGACAAGGTCCGCGAGGCGACGCGCCTGGTCCGCGAGCGCCGCCCCGACCTGCTCGTCGAGGGCCCCATCCAGTACGACGCCGCGGTGGACCCCACGGTCGCCGCCGCCAAGGCGCCCGACTCCCCCGTCGCCGGCCGGGCGACCGTGCTGATCTTCCCCGACCTCAACACGGGCAACAACACGTACAAGGCGGTGCAGCGCTCCGCCGGCGCCGTGGCCGTGGGCCCCGTGCTGCAGGGCCTGCGCAAGCCCGTCAACGACCTGTCGCGCGGCGCGCTGGTCCAGGACATCGTCAACACCGTCGCGATCACCGCGATCCAGGCGCAGGAGGGCGCCACCGCGTGAGCGTGAACTACATCGGCATCGCCCTGGTGCTCAACTGCGGCTCCAGCTCGGTCAAGTACCAGGTCATCGACACGACACTCGACACCCCGCTGGCCACCGGCCTCATCGAGCGCGTCACCGACTTCGGCGCGGCGATCCAGCGCGTCATCGCGGAGCTCGACGAGCCTGACAGCGGCGTCGACATCTCGCGCCTGACGGTGGTGGGACACCGCGTGGTCCAAGGCGGCGCGGAGTTCGTCGCGCCCACGATCATCGACGACGAGGTGGAGCGCCAGATCGCGCTCCTCACGCCGCTCGCCCCGCTCCACACCCCGCCGAACCTCGCGGGCATCACCGCCGCCCGTGCCGCCTTCCCGCATCTGCCCCATGTGGCCGTCTTCGACACGGCGTTCCACGCGACGATGCCCCGCGCCGCGTACACCTACGCGCTCGATCGCAACGTGGCCGCCGAGCACGGCATCCGCAAGTACGGCTTCCACGGCACCTCCCACGCCTACGTCGCGCGGGAGACGGCCCGTGCCATGGGGCGCGAGCCGCGCGAGACGAACCTCATCACCCTGCACCTGGGCAACGGCGCATCGGCGTGCGCGGTGCGCGGCGGCCGCTCCGTCGACACCTCGATGGGCCTGACCCCGCTCCAGGGCCTCGTGATGGGCACGCGCTCCGGCGACATCGACCCGGCGATCGTCATGCACCTCGTGCGCTCCACCGGCATGTCGGTGGACGACGTGGACGCCCTGCTCAACAAGCAGTCCGGGCTGCTCGGCCTGGCGGGCTCCAACGACATGCGCGACGTGGTCGCCGCCGCCGAGGCGGGCTCCGAGGACGCGTCGCTCGCGCTCGAGATCTACTGCCGCCGCATCCGCGGCTACGTGGGCCAGTACTTCGCGATCCTCGGCTCCGTGGACGCGGTGGTGTTCACCGCAGGCGTGGGCGAGAACTCCGAGGTGGTGCGCCTGCAGTCGCTCGCGGGCCTGGACGGGCTCGGCATCGTCATGGATCCCGAGCGCAACGCGGGCCGCAAGACGGTCCCCACGCGCGTGAGCGCCGACGAGTCCCGCGTCGAGGTGTGGGTCACGCCCACGAACGAGGAGCGCGAGATCGCGCTCCAGTCCATCGCGGCCGTGTCGTGATGCCCCCATATCTGGGGGCTTGACCCTCCGATGTGACCATTCTCACAATGGCCGCAAGGGGGTGAGGAGAGCGCACAACCGCGTGTGCGCTGTGGACATGGTCACTTTCGGCGCTTCGAAGTTGGAGTTCGGGTCGGCACCCGCCTACGGTGACGACCGGCACCAGCCGCTGGTGGCCGATTCCTTCCCCCGCCATCGGAGGTGACATGACCACGAGCACGTCGAGCTGGATCGCTCATGCGTCTCGTGAGCCCGGCGCTGCGATGATCACCGGCATGAGCGAATGGGTCGCGGAGTCCGTGCAGCTCGCTGCCGAGAACACCCGCGGCTGCGCCTTCATCGCGGACGAGGCCCACGCCGTGATCGTGGCGCACACCGACCGCGCGATGCACAAGCGTCGCCACCGCCCCACGTTCATGGTCCCGGGCGCCTGCTCTCTTCCCGCACACGCGGGCCATGGCCTTCGCCCCATGTCGACGCTCATCGCCGACGACGAGTACGGGCCCGAGGCGCTGCTGATCGAGCACACCGGCTCCGCCTCGCCGCTCGCCGAGGCGATCGGCCGCGCCACGAGCGCCGACCGCTCCGCGCTCATCCCGGTGATGTCCGAGGCGGAGTTCCTCAACTCGGAGCACTTCCAGTCTCACCAGTCCCGCCCGCTCGAGGTGCGCGACGCTGGCGCGGTCCTGCCGTTCGTCCTCGTTGCCGCCGAGCCGCTCGCCGACGCCGAGGAGCGCGAGTCCCTCGTCCGCGCGGCCGGGTGGGCGAGCTACACCTTCGAGTGCGACTGGAACAGCTTCACCTACGACGACCACGCCCGCCTGGCTCTCCTGCTCGAGGACGTCCTGGACGAGATCGTGCAGATCAAGGCGGACATTGAGGCGCGCATGCTCACGGCCCCGCCGCTGTGGCCCCTCGTGGAGATGCGCTCCCTCTAGCCCCACATCGCCTGGGCACTTGTGCTGTCCGCTGCCGCGTGACCCCTCCATGCCTGGGCACGTGTACGGCACATCGCCGCGTGACCCCGCTGGGCGCTCGCCGACCCGCATACCCTGTCTGCGTGGCGCACCTCATCGGAGCCGAGTCCCTCGGCATTGACTTCGGCACGGGACCCGTCCTCGCCGACGTCTCGCTCGGCGTGGCCGAGGGCGACCGCATCGGCATCATGGGCGCGAACGGCTCTGGCAAGTCCACCCTCCTTGCCGCGCTCTCCGGGACTCTCGAGCCGCACACGGGCCGCGTGACGGTCGCCCGTGGCGTGCGCATCGGCGTCCTCGATCAGCGCGACATCCTCACACCCGGCGACACCGTGGCGCGCGCCATCGTGGGCGATGCGGCGGACCACGAGTGGGCATCCGACCCCCGCATCCGTGACGTGATGTCGGGCCTGGTGGGAGACCTGGACCCGGCCGCCGTGGTCGACACCCTCTCCGGCGGCCAGCGCCGTCGCGTGGCCCTCGCCCGCCTCCTCGTGGGCGAGCACGACGTCATCTTCCTCGACGAGCCCACGAACCACCTCGATCTCGAGGGCGTCGACTGGCTCGCCCGGCACCTGAAGAAGCGCTGGGCCGCGCGCAAGGGCGCGATCGTCGTCGTCACCCACGACCGCTGGTTCCTCGACGAGGTCACCACAGCCACGTGGGAAGTCCACGACGCGACGGTCTCGCGCTACGAAGGCGGCTACGCGGCATACGTCCTGGAGCGCGTCGAGCGCGACCGCATCGCCGCCGTCACCGAGCAGCGGCGCCAGAATCTGCTGCGCAAGGAGCTCGCCTGGCTGCGCCGCGGCGCCCCTGCCCGCACGTCCAAGCCCAAGTTCCGCATCGACGCAGCGAACGCGCTCATCGCCGACGTGCCGCCCGTGCGCGACCGCATCCAGCTCCAGCGCATGGCCGCGTCCCGACTGGGCAAGGACGTCGTGGAGCTCATCCGCTGCACGGTTCGCTTCGGCGAGCGCGAGGTGCTCCACGAGGTCGACTGGAACCTGGGCCCCGGCGCACGCATCGGCCTGGTGGGCGAGAACGGCGCGGGCAAGACGACGCTGCTGCGGCTCGTCACGGGCGAGCTGGAGCCGACGGCGGGACGGGTCAAGCGCGGGCTGACCGTCCGCGTCGCGGCGCTGTCCCAGCAGCTGCTCGAGCTTGACGAGATCGCGAACGAGCGCGTCTCGAGCGTCCTCAAGCGCTACGGCTCGATCCAGCTCGCGGACGGATCGGAGCTCACGCCCGCCCATGTGCTGGAGCGGCTGGGCCTGGGCGCGAACCTCCTGCGCACCCAGGTGGGCTCGCTCAGCGGCGGCCAGCGCCGCCGCCTCCAGCTGCTCATGGTCCTGTTGGAGCAGCCCAACGTGCTCGTCCTGGACGAGCCGACCAACGACCTCGACACGGACATGCTCACGGCCCTGGAAGACCTGCTGGACGCCTGGCCCGGGACGCGGCTCGTCGTGAGCCACGACCGCTACCTCCTGGAGCGCGTGACGGATGACGTGTACGCGGTGATGGACGGCGGCCTGCGCCACCTGCCCGGCGGCGTGGACGAGTACATCCGCCTCCGCCGCCAATCCCTGGGCACTTCTACGACTCCAGACCCCCCTGCCGCGGAATCTCTGGGCAGTTCGCGCCCGCCCGCGCCCGCAAGGGGCCTCGACGGCGCGCAGCGCCGCGCCCTGGAGAAGGAGGCGCAGTCGATCGAGCGGCGTCTCACCCGCATCGCCGGAGAGATCGCGGCCCTCGACGACCGGATGGCCGAGGCATCGGCTGACTACACGGCCCTCACCGCGCTCACCGAGGAGCGCGCGCTGCTCGCCGCGGAGGCGGAGCGCCTCGAGGAGCGCTGGCTCGAGGTGCAGGAGGAGCTGGGTTGATCGGCCCTGTCAGGCCCGGCGCAAGGCCTCGCCCAGATTCATGCTGCCCCCCGTGTTGAGCACGGCGCCCACGTACACCCGGCCCGCGACCCACACAGCCACGGGAATCGTGGCCAGGCACAGGACCACGGCGAGCGCTATCTCCCACCCCGCGATCGCGCCGAACGCCGTGCGCATCGGCACCATGAACGGCGCGAAGAACGGGATCTGCGTCAGCACCTTGGTGACCGTGCCGTCGGGGCTCGACGGGACCAGGTAGATGCCCAGGTACAGCGGCGCCATCATGAGCAGCATCATCGGCGTCGTGACGGAGCCCAAGTCCTCCTGGCGCGACACGAGCGCGGCGAGCCCGCCGAACAGGATCGCGTAGAGCGCGAAGCCCAGTAGGAACCACACGGCGAAGTTCACCAGGAGCGGACCGATGCCGACCTCCACGTACTTCAGAAGGTCCAGGTACCAGGCGGCGAAGATCATCGGCGCCACGAGCGTCACGGCTTGGGTCAGCGCGAAGAGCCCGACGCCGAGGATCTTCCCGCCGAGCAGCTCGCTCGGGCGCACGGTCGCGAGGAGGATCTCCACCACGCGGGAGACCTTCTCCTCGACGACGCCCATCATGATGACCGACGCGCTCTGGATGAGGATGAACAGCAGCGCGATGATGACCACCGCCCCGGCGAAGAACGAGCCGGGGTCGAACTCGTCCGCGTCGCCCAAGAGCGTCACGGTCGGCACGGCCTGCGCCAGCGCCTGGCCCACCTCTGCGGGGTCGCCTCCCAGGCCGGAGATCTCGCGATCGAGCACGTAGGCGCTCGCCGCCGCGGCCGTGATCTCGACGATGTCGCCGCGCTCGTCCTCGAGGAAGACCTCGGGCTGGCCGGCGCTCCCGCCGATGATCGCGACCACTCCCTCCGCCAGCGCGGGCTCGGCCGGGGTGTCGACCGCGACGAACTCGAGCGGCGCCTCCCGCTGCGCCGCGGACGCCTCGAGGTACGGCATGAGCTCGCTCACGGCGGCGCGGTCGACGTGGACGACCTCCGTCGCGGCCTCGCCGCCGCCCAGGAAGACGCGTCCGACGAACGCGCCGCCCACGATGATCGCGAGCATGATCAGCGACGTGATGACGTTCGCCTTGGACAGCGCGCGAACGCGGAACTCGCGCTTGGCGACGAGCCAGATGGTGCTCATGCGTCCTCCTTCGAAGCGGTGACGACGTCCGAGGCGGTGACGACGTCTCGGTACAGCTCTGTCAGCGACGGACGCACCTGCGAGAACTCGACCACCGCGCCGTCCTTCATGGCCGATGCCAGGATCGCCTGGGCGGACGACGCATCCTTGGCCTCGACCCGCCAGCGGCCGCTGCCCAGGTCGGCGGCGCCCACGGCATCGGCGCCCTTCCACACGGCGCCGGGCTCCATGACGAGGAGCCATTGCACCGTCTCCGTGGCGCGCAGCTCGTCGATCGTGCCGTCGGCCACCATCCGGCCCCCGCTGATGATGCCGACGCGGTCGCACAGCCTCTCGACGAGCTCGAGCTGGTGGGAGGAGAAGATGACGGGCACGCCCTGCTGCGCGCGCTCGCGCAGCACCCCGCTCATGACGTCGACGGCCACGGGGTCGAGGCCGGAGAACGGCTCGTCGAGCACGAGCAGCTCAGGGTCGTGGACGAGCGCCGACGCGAGCTGCACGCGCTGCTGGTTGCCGAGCGAGAGCTTCTCCACGTGGTCCTCGCGCCGGTGGGCGACGCCGAGCACCTCGGTCCAATGCTCCATCGCGGTGCGCGCCGCCTCTGGGCTCAGGCCGTGCAGGCGGGCGAGATAGACGAGCTGCTCGCCGACCTTCATGCGCGGGTACAGGCCGCGCTCCTCAGGCATGTAGCCGATGCGGCGGCGCACGTCCAGGTCCACGGGCCTGCCGTCCCACCGCACCTCGCCGGCGTCGGGCCGCAGCACGCCGAGGATGATGCGCATGGTCGTGGTCTTGCCCGCGCCATTGGAGCCGACGAAGCCGAAGATGCCGCCGGCGGGGACCTGGAACGAGACGCCGTCGAGTGCACGCACCTGACCGAAGGACTTGGTCAGGCCGTCGACGTCGAGGACAGACATGGAGCCTCCTGGGCTGCGTGGGGGGTCATGTCCACCCTACCTATGCCCTCCCCGCCGACGTCTCCACTGGCGGAGGTGACGCGTGCGTCCCATCGGTCACATCCACCAGGGGGAACGATGAGGAGGCGCGGCGGGGCGGCGGGGCATCTGCCGGGTGCGACGAAGTGCCCAGCACCCGCGCCGATGACCTGCCATGCTGGGAGCATCGGCATCTCGAGGAGGAGACGTGGCAGGACAGGCATGGGCCGCGGGAGCGCCCGCGGCGACGGATGAGGAGCTCGAGCGCGTCGACCTGTGGTGGCGCACCGCGAACTACCTGAGCGTCGGCCAGATCTACCTGCTGGACAACCCGCTGTTGCGCGAGCCGCTGCGCCGCGAGCACGTGAAGCCGCGCCTCGTGGGCCACTGGGGCACGACCCCGGGCCTGAACTTCATCTACGCCCACCTCAACCGCATGATCGCGGCACGGCGCCAGCCCACGATGTACGTCATCGGCCCCGGCCACGGCGGCCCGGGCCTGGTCGCCGCGAGCTTCCTCGACGGCACCTACACCGAGACCTACCCCGACATCACGCCCGACGAGGCGGGTTTGCGGCGCCTGTTCAAGCAGTTCTCCTTCCCCGGCGGCATCCCGTCGCACGTCGCTCCGGAGACGCCCGGCTCCATCCACGAGGGCGGCGAGCTCGGCTACGCGCTGTCCCACGCCTACGGCGCGGCCTTCGACAACAAGGACCTCCTGGTCGCGGCGGTCGTGGGCGACGGCGAGGCGGAGACCGGCCCGCTCGCCACGAGCTGGCACTCCAACAAGTTCATCAACCCCGCGACCGACGGCGTGGTCCTGCCGATCCTCCACCTCAACGGCTTCAAGATCGCCAACCCCACGGTGCTCGCGCGCATCGACGACGAGGAGCTCGACCACCTCATGCGCGGCTACGGCCACACGCCGCACGTGTTCACGGCAGGCTTCGACGACGAGCCGCGCATCGAGATCCACCGCCGCTTCGCCGCGCTGCTCGACCAGGTCATGGACGAGATCGCCGCGATCAAGGCCGAGGCCGCGGCGAACCCTGGCATGAAGCGCCCGTCCTGGCCGATGATCGTCATGCGCACCCCCAAGGGCTGGACCTGCCCGCCCCAGATCGACGGCAAGATCACCGAGGGCTCGTGGCGCTCGCACCAGGTGCCCCTGGCATCGGCGCGGGACACGGAGGCCCACCTCGCGACGCTCGCGGACTGGCTCGCGTCCTACGGCCCCGAGGAGCTGTTCGACGACGCGGGCGCACCCAGGCCGGAGGTCACCGCCATCACCCCGCCGGCGGAGCTGCGCATGTCCGCGAGCCCGCACGCCAACGGCGGCCTGCTCCTGCGCGACCTGCGCCTGCCGGACTGGACCGAATACGCGGTCGACGTGCCGCGACCCGGCGCCGGCCTGCACGAGGCGACGCGCGTCCTGGGCGGCTGGCTCGAGGGCGTGATGAGGAACAACCCCGACAACTTCCGCGTCTTCGCGCCCGACGAGCTCGCCTCGAACCGCATCCAGGCCGTGCTCAACGTCACCGACAAGGTGTGGCAGGCGCGCATCGAGCCCGACGACGAGCACCTCGCCCCCGAGGGTCGCGTCATCGAGATGCTCTCCGAGCACCAGTGCCAGGGCTGGCTCGAGGGCTACCTGCTCACCGGTCGCCACGGCCTGTTCACCTCGTACGAGGCGTTCATCCACATCGTCGACTCGATGTTCAACCAGCACGCGAAGTGGCTCAAGGTCTCCCGCGAGCTGCCGTGGCGTCGCCCCATCGCGTCGCTCAACTACCTCCTGTCCAGCCACGTGTGGCGCCAAGACCACAACGGCTTCTCCCACCAGGACCCCGGCTTCATCGACCACGTGGTCAACAAGAAGGCGGAGGTGGTGCGCGTGTACCTGCCGCCGGACGCGAACACCCTGCTGTGCACCTACGCGCACTGCCTGCGCAGCCGCGACTACGTCAACGTCGTCATCGCCGGCAAGCAGCCGCAGGCGCAGTGGCTCACCGCCGAGCAGGCCATGGACCACTGCACGCGCGGACTGGGCATCTGGGACTTCGCGTCCAACGTGCCCCAAGGGGAGGAGCCCGATGTCGTGCTCGCGAGCATCGGCGACGTGCCCACGCTCGAGGTGCTCGCCGCGATCGACATCCTGCGCCAAGAGCTGCCGGACCTGAAGATCCGCATGATCAACGTCGTGGACCTCATGCGCCTGCAGCCGGAGGAGGAGCACCCGCACGGCCTGTCCGACCGCGACTTCGACCAGCTGTTCACGACGGACAAGCCGATCATCATGGCGTACCACGGCTACCCGTGGCTCATCCACCGCCTGACCTACCGCCGCCACGGCCACGACAACCTGCACGTGCGCGGCTACAAGGAGGAGGGCACCACCACGACGCCGTTCGACATGGCGATGCTCAATGACATCGACCGCTACCACCTGGTCATGGACGTCATCGACCGCGTGCCCTCCCTGGGCACCCGCGCCGCCTCGCTGCGCCAGAAGTACTTCGACAAGCGTCTCGAGGCCCAGCGCTACGCGCGCGAGCACGGCGCCGACATCCCCGAGGTCAACGACTGGGTGTGGCCCGATGCCCGGGGCATCGCCGATGCGAAGGTCACGAGCGCGACGGCGGCGACCGGCGGCGACAACGAGTAGGCGCCCCGCGCCACCCGCTAGAGGGCGAGGCACGGTTGACTCGACTCATGGCAGATGACCGCGACCTCGCCCCCGTGCCCGGATCCAGCCCGCTCGCCTTGGCGGTGTTCGCCGTGATGTGCGGCAGCGCCCTCCTTGGCCTCGTCTGGGCGGGCATCGCCTCGCTCTCCCGGGATGACCTGGGCCCGACGCTGATCGGCCTCGGCGTCATGCTCGCCGCCAGCGCCCTGGGCCTGGGTGCCACGTGGATGCAGCGCAGGGACTACCTGCGCAAGGTCCGCAACGGCGACGTCATCGAGCGGCGCAAGCACGACGCCAGTGACGTGCCTGGCCCCAACACGTACTACTGAGGAGCGCTCGAGGCTAGAGCACCGTCTTGAGGTGCTCCCTCAGCAGCGCGATGCCGGCCATGACGGCCTCGTCCCCGACCTCGCGCGTGCGCTCGCGCAGCGCGGGGATGTCGATCCCGTGCTTGGTCAGCTCCACCAGGTTGCCGATGAGCCACTGCTCGATGCGCTCCGGGTCATGCTCGGCATGGAACTGCAGCGCGAGCGCGCTGCCGTGGGAGAAGGCCTGCACGGGGGTCGCCTCATTGTAGGCGAGGAGCGTCGCGCCCGCCGGCAGCTCGCATCGGTCGCCGTGCCAGTGCAGCACGGGCGCGCCCTCGACGTGGCGCAGCGCCGTGGCGCGGCCGGCGTCGGTCAGCTCCACGCTCCCCCAGCCGAGCTCGAGCGGACCGGACGTGACCTTCGCGTCCAGCGCCGCGGCGATGAACTGCGCGCCCAGGCACACGCCCACGGTGGGCAGGTCCGCCGCCAGCCGGGTGCGCAGCAGCTCGATCTCCTGCCCGATGGTGGGGTACAGGTGCGCGTCGCCCACGCCGATGGGCCCGCCCAGCACGATGGCGAAAGGCGCCTCGGCGAGCGGCGAGAGGTCGTCCACGCCGGCCTCGAGGTACTCGAGGTCGAAGCCCTGGGCGACGAGCTCGGCCTCCCACACGCCGAGGTCCTCGTACATCACGTGGCGGACGACGACGCAGCGCACAGCGGCCTCCCGATCAGTGAGCGACGTACGGGCTGACCACGACGTCGACGCGCTGGAACTCCTTCAGATCCTGGTAGCCGGCGGTCGCCATGGCGCGGCGCAGCGCGCCCATGAGGTTCGTGGTGCCGTCGGCGTGGGTGCCGGGACCGTGGAGGATCTCCTTGAGCGTGCCCACCGTGCCGACCTTCACGCGCTCGCCGCGCGGCAGCTCGGGGTGGTGCGCCTCGGGCCCCCAGTGGTAGCCGCCTCCCGGCGCCTCCGTGGCCCGGGCGAGGGCCGCGCCGAGCATGATGGCATCGGCGCCGCATGCGATCGCCTTGACCATGTCGCCCGAGCGGCCCAGGCCCCCGTCCGCGATGACGTGGACGTACCGGCCGCCGGACTCGTCGAGGTAGTCGCGCCGAGCGGCGGCGACATCGGCGACCGCGGTGGCCATCGGCGCATGGATGCCGAGAGACGTGCGCGTCGTCTGTGCCGCGCCGCCGCCGAAGCCCACGAGCACTCCCGCCGCGCCCGTGCGCATGAGGTGCAGCGCCGCCTGGTAGGTGGAAGCGCCGCCGACGATGACGGGCACGTCGAGCTCGTAGATGAACTTCTTGAGGTTGAGGGGCTCGGCGTCGCCGGAGACGTGCTCGGCGCTCACCGTGGTGCCGCGGATGACGAAGAGGTCCACGCCGGCCTTGAGCACGGTCTGGTAGTGCTCCTGCGTCCGATGCGGCGACAGGGCGCCGGCGACCGTCACGCCCGCGTCGCGGATCTCCTTGAGCCGGGTCGCGATGAGCTCGGACTTGATGGGCTCGCGGTAGATCTCCTGCATGCGCGCGGTGACGCGCTCGGGCTCGAGCGTCGCGATCTCCGCGAGGACGTCGACGGGGTTCTCATAGCGGGTCCACAGGCCTTCGAGGTCGAGCACGCCCAGGCCGCCCAGCTTGCCCAGCTTGATGGCGGTCTTGGGGCTCATCACGGAGTCCATGGGTGCGGCGATGACGGGGATGTCGAACTTGAAGGCGTCGATCTGCCACGCGAGGGACACGAGCTCGGGGTCGCGCGTGCGCCGCGAGGGCACCACCGCGATGTCGTCGAACGCGTAGGCCCTCCGGCCGCGCTTGCCTCGCCCGATCTCGATCTCGTTGCTCACGCGCCCAGCCTACCGGGGGGTACCTTTCCCCATCGCGCCGCACGGGACCTTGCCTGGTCCCGGCCGCGATCCCCTAGCATGGCGGGAACTGTGCCGACCCGTGTCGGCAAACGTCTCGACTTCTGAGGGGGAATCGCGTGTCGACGAACGTGCCTGCTGGCTGGCATCCCGACCCCAAGCCCGGTGCGCCCGCGGGTCAGCTGCGCTACTGGGACGGCACGGCGTGGACGGAGCACGTCCACCCTGCCGCCGATGCCGGGGCGAGGGACGCCGATGCGGAGGAGACGGCCGCCGATGCCGGGGCCGTCGCCCCTCGACCTGAGCCAGACGCGCGCGACGTCGCGACCGTCGTCGCACCGTCGGCAGCCGCGCAGGCCGTGGAGCCGGCTGAGGCGTCCGAGGCGTCCCCGACGTCCGAGCCCTCGCAGGCCGCCGAGCCTGCCCAAGCCGCGTCATCGTCCGCCCCGGCGAACTGGTACCCGGACCCGCTCGACCCGGCATCGGGCCGCCTGCGCTACTGGGACGGCTCCCAGTGGACCGACCACTACCACCCGTCGGGCCCCGCGAGCGCGCGCAGGGAGCGCAAGCCCTTCAGCCCCGCGGCGAAGCGGTGGCTCCTCGGCTCCGTCGCGGCCGTCACCGTCATCGGCGTCGGCGTCACCGGTGTGGTCCTCGTGCGCGAGGCGAACCGCCTCCCCGAGTGCGACACCCTCCTGTCGACGCCCGCTGCCGACGTGCCCGCCGAGCGCGCCCTCCATGCGGAGGTCATCTGCACCGACTCGACCACCGGCTACGACTACACGGCGCCGCTGCACGGCATCGAGCAGCGCGACGTCCTGTTCCAGTTCGACGCGAAGGTCTCCCAGGACAGCCCGCCGGCGGAGCTCGGCATCGCTCCGGAGCAGCGCAACCGCTGGGGCATCACGGCGTACGCAGACGCCGGCCTCACCATCGAGCTGCCCGTGGTGGTCTATGACGACCCTGCGGGCCAAGGCTGGCTCGTCGACTCGCTGGAGCGCTCGCACTACCAGGTCATCTACAGCGACGACGATCCGCGCGCGGCGCAGACCGAGCACGGCTACGAGACCATCCAGATGCGCGACAACGTCGTGTACGCACCCGACGGCGAGACACCGACCATGGGCCAGTGGGGGTTCCGCGACACGTACTACCTGGTGCGCACCGTCGACGCGGACGGCCGCCTCCTGGAGCGCCCGGTCGTGTCCGAGGTGAGCTTCGCCCACGAGCTCGAGACGCCGCAGGTCGCGTACGGCATGGACCCCGACTCCCCCGGCACGCTCAAGCTGTCGTGGCGGGAGGTGGAGGGCGCCGCGGTCTACGTGATCTTCAAGGCCTCCAACGCGACCAAGAACGGCTCGGTCGTGGGCCTGCGGGACTACCAGGTGCTCGGCTACACCGACCAGCACTCCTGGTCGGCGGACGAGGCGCTCATGAGCGGCCTCAACGAGGGCTGGCACGACTTCTACCGCACGCGGCAGAACGCCTCGCTCGAGCTCTACCGCTACAGCGACGACAGCTCGCTGTCGGCCGATGACTTCGAGGGCTACGACGCGGACGACTTCGAGTACGGCGTCGTCGCCCTGGGCCACGACGACGACGGCGACATCGTCGCCTCGGCGTTCGCGGGCACGAACGCGCGCGACATCGCGGGCCACAACGTCCATCAGATCGCGGAGAACGCCTTCGTGGAAGCGTACGGCGGCAACACCTACTTCGGCGTGCCGTTCGAGGACATCGACGACGTGCCCACCACCGTGCCGATCGTCTCCCTCGACGGCAGGCTGCGCGACCACACCGCCGTGCTCCTCCCGGGCACCGTGCTCGACGCGAGCCACGAGCTCGGGCCCGGCTGGTACCAGGTCGGCCTGTTCGCGGCCGGCACCCGCCTGGGCGTGCGCACCCTCCTGCACGCCGACGAGGGCGAGAACATCCTCACGCTCATCGACGAGTTCAACGAGCGCTCGGCGAGCGAGGCGCCGCCCACGGGCAACATCTACTCGACGATGAGCCTGTTCGAGATCGACGATGCCGTGATCCTCGAGACGGCTCCGGCCGTGGACTTCCCCGTGTTCGGCACCCACGCGTTCGTGCAGTTCCTGGGCCAGCACATGGTCGCGCGCAGCGAGGCCGTCGACCTGGGCCCGTGGATGGACCAGCCCGGACGCCCGGAGGCCATCGACGCCGTGCTGGAGGCGATGGACCAGAACCCGTACCAGTACGTCATGGACTTCTCCCTGCGCGGGGACATCCTCTACCTCAAGTACGCGTACGGACCCGAGGAGTACCGCCGCCACCAGGAGGAGCTGCGCCAGAACGTCCAGGCCGCCGTCCAGCAGGCGGTCAAGCCCGGCATGACGGACCGTCAGAAGGCCAAGGCGATCAACGACTACCTCGTCCGCCAGGCCGACTACGACCACCGCGCCGTCGAGGTCACCGACCGATGGTCCTATGCGGCCACCGGCCAGACCTGGCGCGAGTACGCCGTGGAGCACGGCGTCATCCATGCGTGGGAGGCCAACGGCGCATGGTCGCCGGGCGTCTTCGTCTGCTACGGGTACGCGATGGCCTTCACCGCGATGGCCCGCGAGGCAGGGCTCGACGTCATGACGGTCACGGGCCCCATGACGACCGTCGGCGGCTCCCACGCGTGGAACAAGGTGCACGTGGACGGCGCCTGGTACGGCGTGGACGTGACGTGGAACGACGCGCCCACGACCAACCAGCTCCTGTTCGTGCGCGACTCGGAGTGGGGCTCGACGCGCTACTTCGCCGAGTACGCGGCCCGGGCCGAGGACTCGAACTGGGTCCTCGACGCGAACCAGCCCAACTACGCCACGCCGTGACAGGCGGCCCGGGCCCGCGCCCGATCTGCGCGTCGCGGGCCCAGTGTCGTGGGGCCGTGACAGGCTAAGTCCATGACCTGGCTAGACGGTCCGATGCTCGGCTTCGACACCGAGACCACGGGCATCTCCCCCGCGCACGACCGCATCGTGACCGCGGCCCTCATCACCCGCACGGGACAGGACGTGAGCCAGCGCACCTGGCTCATCGACCCGGGCATCCCCATCCCCGCGCGCGCCACGGAGGTGCACGGCATCACCACCGAGATGGCCCGCGAGCACGGGGCCCAGCCGCGCGAGGCTCTCGCGGAGATCGCCGACGCCCTGGCACGGGCGCTCGCGGCGGGAATTCCCGTGGTGGGCTTCAACGTCCAGTACGACCTGAGCATCCTCGAGGCCGAGCTCGCGCGGCACGGGCTGCCCACGCTCGCCGAGAGGCTTCCCGCCGGCGTGCGGCCCATCGTCGACCCGCTCGTGCTCGACCGTCACCTGGACCGCTACCGTCGCGGCAAGCGCAAGCTCGTGGACATGTGCGCCACCTACGGCGTGGACGTGGACGCGGCGGGACTGCACGCCGCCGATGCGGACGTCCTGGCCACGCTCGACCTGGTCCACGCGATCGCGCGGGCGTACCCCGCGGTGGGCCAGCTCGACCTGCAGCAGCTCCACGATCAGCAGGTCTCCGCGCATCGGACGTGGGCGCTGGAGTTCGCGGCGTGGCTGCGCTCCAAGGGGCGCACGGAGGACCTGCCGGATCCGGCATGGCCGGTGTGCGCTGCGGCGGCTCCCGTCACGGCGTGATGCGCGCCGAATAGTTGCGCGCGCATGAATTCCGTCGCGTTTCCGGCATTTTCCCTGCTATCCGCGCGTGAAATCGCGCGGCGTCGCATGTGCGCGCGAGAAACTAGTGGCGAGCCGAGTAGTTGGGCGCCTCGACCGTGATCTGCACGTCGTGCGGGTGCGACTCCTTGAGCCCCGCCGGGGTGATGCGCACGAACGTGCCGCGCTCCTGCAGCTCGGGGATGCTGCGCGCACCCACGTAGAACATCGACTGCCCCAGGCCGCCCACGAGCTGGCGCACCACGGACGACAGCGGGCCCTTGAACGGGACGCGGCCCTCGATGCCCTCGGGGATGATGTCGTCGTCGCTCGGGGCGTCGGCCTGGAAGTAGCGGTCCTTGGAGTACGACACGCGACCGCGCGAGGCCATGGCGCCCATGGAGCCCATGCCGCGGTAGCTCTTGAACTGCTTGCCGTTGACGAGCACGAGCTCGCCCGGGGTCTCCTCGCAGCCCGCGAACAGCGAGCCGAGCATGACGGACGATGCGCCGGCGACCAGGGCCTTCGCGATGTCGCCCGAGTACTGCAGGCCGCCGTCGGCGATGACCGGGACGCCCGCAGGCTTGGCCGCCTTGGCCGCCTCCCAGATGGCGGACACCTGCGGCACGCCCACGCCCGCCACGACGCGCGTGGTGCAGATGGAGCCCGGGCCCACGCCCACCTTGACGGCGTCCACGCCCGCGTCGACGAGCGCCTGGGCGCCCTCGCGCGTCGCGACGTTGCCGCCGATCACCTGGACGTGCTTGGTCACGGGGTCGCTCTTGAGGCGCTGGATCATCTCGATCATGGCGCGCGCGTGGCCGTGCGCGGTGTCCACGACCAGGACGTCGACCTCGGCGTCGACCAGGGCCGTCGCGCGCTCCCAGGCGTCGCCGTAGAAACCCACGGCGGCGCCTACCAGGAGGCGGCCCTCGGCGTCCTTGCTCGCCTTGGGGTACTTCTCCGTCTTCACGAAGTCCTTGACCGTGATGAGGCCCGTGAGGCGGCCCTCGGAGTCCACGAGCGGAAGCTTCTCCACGCGGTGCTTGGCGAGCAGCTCCGAGGCCTCCTGGTTGGAGATGCCCTCATGGCCCGTGACGAGCGGCATGGGGGTCATCTGCTCGCGCACGCGCTTGTGCGGGAAGTCGCTCGGGTTGACGAAGCGCAGGTCCCGGTTGGTGATGATGCCCAGGAGGCGGCGGTCGTCGTCCACCACGGGCAGACCGGAGACGCGGTACTTGGCGCACAGCGCGTCGAGCTCGGCGAGAGTCGCGTCGGGACCCACGGTGACGGGGTCGGTGATCATCCCTGACTCGGAGCGCTTGACGATCTCCACCTGGTGCGCCTGGTCGGCGATCGACAGGTTGCGGTGCAGGACGCCGATGCCGCCCAGCCTCGCGAGCGCGATGGCCATGCGGGACTCGGTGACGGTGTCCATCGCGGCCGACACGAGGGGCACGGCGATGCGGATCCCGCGCGTCAGCTGCGTGCTGGTGTCGGCTTCCGAGGGGATGACGTCGCTCTCGCCAGGCAAGAGCAGAACGTCGTCGTAGGTCAGTCCGATGTATGCAAACGGGTCGTTCTCGGCTTCTGCCATTGCGCAAGTCTACGAGAATCGGGCCCCGGTCCTCACCGCCGGCGCCTGTCCGCCGACGCTCCCGGGCACGCAGGGCGGCACGGCCGGGCGCGGGAACTCGCACCGTCGCGTCCGATGCCTGCCCCGCCCGGCGCACGGCGCGGTCCGAGCGGCCGTGAAGTGTAGGTCGGGCGTGCGCATCGGTCGCGCCCGACCTCGTCCTGCAGGCAGGACGCGCCGACCCGACGCCGAGGCCGGGCGTCGGCACAATGCCGACGATCGTCGGGAATGTGCTGTGGGCGAATTCACACGACAACCCCACGATTGGGGCTTCTCACAGCGACATGTTGCAGGTAGAACTGAGGACAGGGGGGACGGGCGGCGGCCGCCAGGTCGTCGTCCGATTCGCCTGTAACACGGTGTGGACAACAGAGTTGACTACCGCCGGCGAAGAAGCCGAGGGCGCCGCGGAGCAGGGAGTGACATGGAGAGCATTGCGCAGTTGCCAGCGCCCACGCAGGATCAGTGGGAATGGCAGTATCAGGGCGCGTGCAGGGACGCAGACCCCGATCTCTTCTTCCACCCGGAAGGCGAGCGAGGGGCCGCGCGACGCAAGCGCGCGGAGGCCGCCAAGCAGTACTGCAACCGCTGCCCCGTCATGGAGCTGTGCCGCGAGCGCTCGCTCGCGGCGCGCGAGCCGTTCGGCGTGTGGGGCGGCCTCAGCGAGGACGAGCGTCACGCCATCCTCGCGGGCCGCATGCGCAGGGCCAGCTGAGCTCGTGACCGAGCCGGCGTCCGCGCCGGCCGCACACGGAACGAGGGCCCCGGATCACTCCGGGGCCCTCGTTCTCTGTCGCTGGAGTCTCAGCTCACCACGGCGAGCAGGTCACGGGCGGAGAGGATCAGGTACTCCTCGCCGGCGTACTTGACCTCAGTGCCGCCGTACTTGCTGTAGATGACCTTGTCCCCGACCTTGACGTCGAGCGGCACGCGGTTGCCGTTGTCATCGAAGCGGCCCGGACCCACGGCCACGACCTCGCCCTCCTGGGGCTTCTCCTTTGCGGTGTCCGGGATCACGAGGCCCGACGCCGTCGTCTGCTCGGCGTCAGCCGGCTTGACGACGACCTTGTCCTCGAGAGGCTTGATAGAGACCGACACTGCGGACCTCACCTTCCTAGCGTTACGAATCTGAGCGTGTGCCCGCCCGCCGTCGCGGGGGCCGAGCGGACTCGACGCGCGCCACGTGGCGCACTCACAAACTTAGCACTCTCGCCCGGCGAGTGCTAAACCCGAGCGGAAGCGTTCGCGGTGCGTGAAAGGATCGCCCCATGGACGTCCAGGCGGCGCGGATCGCGACGAGCCCCAGGGGCCTCGCCCTGCTCGAGTCGCTGCCCCCGTACGCGACCATCGACCCCCTGTCGCTGGGCGAGCAGCTGCGCGCCCAGGGGGCGCATCCCGACGTCGTCTCCGTCGCGCTCACCCAGGCCCGCCTGCGCAGCGAGGGCGAGGCCAAGTTCGGCCCCTTCGCCAAGGGGATGGTGTTCACCCCTGCCGGACTCGAGCAGGCGACGCGTCTCGTCGTCGCCGCCCGCCACGCCTCGCGCTACCGGGACGCGGGCATCGGCCGCGTCGCCGACCTCACGACGGGCATCGGCGCCGATGCCATGGCCTTCGCCGCGCTCGGCATCGGCGTCCTGGCGTTCGAGAAGGACGAGGCGACGGCGCTCATCGCGGACCACAACCTGCGCCACTGGGAGGACGCCCGGGTGGTCCACGCGGACTCCCTCGCGACGCTCGCCTCGGGGGCTGTGGACGTGGACGGCGTCTTCGCGGACCCCGCCCGTCGCACCGCGCGCGGCCGTCGCCACGACCCGCGCGACTACGAGCCGCCGCTCGACGAGGTGCTCGCGCTGCGCGGGCGCTGGTCGGCGCTGGGCGTGAAGGTCGGCCCCGGCATCCCGCACGATGCGCTCCCCTCCTCCGCCGCCCAGGCTCCCGTGGAGGCGCAGTGGGTCAGCGTCGACGGCGACGTGGTCGAGGCGGGCATCTGGTGCGGTCCGCTCGCGCGGCACCCGGGGCGCACCGCGCTCGTCATCCGCGGCGACCAGGCTCACCTGCTCACGGGATCGACCGAGCAGGCCCCGACCGGCGAGCTCGCCGAGCGGCTGCTCGAGCCGGACGGCGCCGTGATCCGCTCGGGACTCATCGGGGAGCTTGCGGACAGGCTCGGGGCGAGGCTCGTCGACCCCGCCATCGCGTACCTCACGACGGACGCACCGGTCGCGACGCCGTTCGCCTCCGCGTTCCGCATCGAGGAGGCGCTGCCGTACAGCGAGAAGGCCCTCGCCGGGGCGCTCAGGGCCCGCGGCATCGGGTCGGTCGAGATCAAGAAGCGCGGCATGGACATCGCACCCGAGCAGCTGCGCCGCCGGCTCCGGCTCCGCGGTGACGATGCGGCCACGGTCATCCTCACGCGTGTGGCGGGCAAGCGCATGGCGCTCATCGCGCGACGCGAGGAGTCAGGCTGACGCAGCGCCCGCGACTCAGGACGCGCTGACGGCGAGCAGCACGGCGAGGACGATCATCGTGAGCGCGACGAGCCCGTCCAGCACGCGCCAGGCGCGGGGCGTCGCGAGCACCGGGGCGAGGCGCGTCGCGCCGTAGCCGAGCGACGAGAACCACAGCACCGATGCCGTCGCGGCGCCTGCGGCGAACACCCACGGCAGCGCCTTGGTCGCCGCGATCGCGCCCAGCAGCACCACCGTGTCCAGGTACACGTGCGGGTTGAGCCAGGTGAAGGCGAGGCACGCGAGCGCCACCCCGAGCGCACCCGCGCGGACGGGCCGGGCCGCGGTCGCATCGTCCGACGCGGCGTCGAGCACCTCGTGCTGCGGCGTGAGCGCGCGCCGGGCGGCGAGGAGGCCGTAGACGAGGAGGAACGCCGCGCCGGCCCAGCGTGCGGCTGCGGACAGCCACGGCGCCTGGGCGACGAGCGCGCCGAGACCGGCCACGCCGGCGGCGATGAGCACCGCGTCGCTGACCGCGCAGATGGCGACGACGAGCAGGACGTGCTCGCGGCGGATGCCCTGGCGCAGCACGAAGACGTTCTGCGCGCCGATCGCCACGATGAGGCCCAGTCCCGTGAGCAGTCCAGCGATGTAGTCGGTCACGACGGGAAGCCTAAGCGCCGCTAGGCCCCCACGGACGCCGGGGAGCGGGCGGGGCCGAGATCAGCAGACGTCGTAGGGCACCGCGATGTCGACGGGCCACGTGCCGCCCGGACGCACCTCGCCCGCGAGCACGGCCGCGAGTCCCTGGAAGGCGTCGTCCGTCCGGCCGTAGAGGCCGACGTACGTGGCGGCGTTCGAGCTCGGCAGGCCCCACGGCCCGTCCATGGCGACCACGACATCGGCGTTGTCGCGGCCGTCCGGCGCGCCCAGGATGCGGATGTGCGTGCCGCCTCCCGTCGTGATGCCGTAGCCCGCGAGCGCCGCCGCGAGCGCGTCGCGCTCGCTCTCGAAGCCGCCGGTGATGCGCACCGACGGCCCCACGAAGGGCCCGTCACACGATGCCGACGCCACGGTGACGGCGCGGGCGGTGAAGGTCGCCGCCCAGCTCGGCTCAGCCTGGGGTGCGCCGTCGAGCTGCGCCTGCCAGCGCATCAGGAGGATGGAGCGGGCTGCGGCCTCGTCGAGGCGGGCGCGCGCCAGCGTGCCCATCTTCACCGCCGTGACGATCGCGTCGCGCGCGGCATAGGGGTCCTCGGGCATGAGGATGACGTCGGCCCCAGCGTCGATCGCCGCGACCGCGGCCTCGCCCGGGCCGTACTGCGCCGCGACGGCCTGCATGTTCATGGCATCGGTGAAGATCACGCCCGTGAAGCCGAGCTCGTCGCGCAGGTAGGCGTACGCGGCCGGGGTCACGGTCGCGGCGTTCGGGCCCCACTCGGGCACGGCGATGTGCGCCATCATGATGGCCGGCGCGCCCGCGTCGATCGCATCGCGGAACGGGATGAGATCCCTCGCCTCGAGGTCGGCGACGGTCGCGGACTGGACGGGCAGGTCGGTGTGCGAGTCGAGCGTCACGGAGCCGTGGCCGGGGAAGTGCTTGACCACGGGGATCACGCCCCCGGCGAGCAGGCCCTCCATCGCGGCGCGCACGGTCGCCGAGACGTTCGCCGGGTCGGAGCCCGCGGAGCGCACGCGGATGACGGGATCGGCCATGCCGATCGTCACGTCCGCCACCGGGGCGTAGTCCACGGTGAAGCCGACAGCGCGCAGGTCCGCGCCCATGTCGCGGTGAGCATCCGTGACGAGCGACTTGTCGCGCACGGAGCCGGACGCCATGAACGCCGGCATGTCGGGAGTGAGGTTGCGCAGGCGGGCGACCGGACCGCCCTCCTGGTCCACCGAGACCATGAGGGGCCAATCGCGGCCGTCGTCGTCCGCCGCCGCGGCGACCGCGCGCGTGATCTCCCCCGCCTGGTTCACGTCGTTGAGCGCGCTCGCCATGAAGATGACGCCGCCCGCGTGGAGGTCGCGCACCATGGCCGCGGCCGCGGCGGAGTCGGTGGTGGTCCACGACGGGACGATCACCTGGCCGGCGACCCGCTCGAGCGGCATCGCCCCCGCATCGGCGAGTGCCTGCTCCCACTCGACCTCGGTGGGGCCCCATGGCAGGCGCGGCTCCTCGGTGGGCGTCGGCGACGGGCTTGAGCTGGGCGAGGCGATGATGGGCGACGAGCCCGCAGGCTCGCCCGAGGTGTAGAGGCGGTAGCCGTAGAACGCGACCGCCGCGAAGAGGGCAAGCACCACCACGACTGCGATGATGCGCCCCGCCCTCATACGCTGATGGTACTCAGAGACATCGCAGAGTCCACCCCGATGTCCAGCGGGCTGGGCCTCACGCCCCGGCGAACCACCGCGGAGCCCAGCGCCGCGATCATGGCGCCGTTGTCCGTGCAGTGCTTCAGCGGCGGGATCCGCACGTCGATGCCCGCGGCCGCACCGCGCTCGAGCGCGAGCTCGCGCAGCTGGCTGTTCGCGCTGAAGCCGCCGCCGATGACGAGCGTCTCCACCCCGTGCCGCTGGCACGCATCGATCGTCTTGGCGACGAGCACGTCGGCGACCGCGGCCGCGAAGCTCGCCGCGACATCGGCCACGGGCACCTCGCGGCCCGAGTCCTCGCACGCCTCGATCCAGCGCGCGACGGCGGTCTTGAGCCCGGAGAAGGAGAAGTCGTAGGCGTGGCGCTCGCGGTCCTTGGGCGCGGTGAGCGCGCGCGGGAACGCGATCGCCTCCGGGTCGCCCTCGCGGGCGAGGCGGTCCACGTGCGGCCCGCCGGGATAGGGCAGGCCCAGCAGGCGGCCGACCTTGTCGAAGGCCTCGCCCGCCGCGTCGTCGAGCGTGTGGCCCAGCTCCGTGACATCCGTCGCGATGTCGTCGACGAGCAGCAGCGACGTATGGCCTCCGGAGACGACGAGCGCCATCGAGCGCGGCGGCATCTCGCCGTGGACGAGCTCGTCCACGGCCGCGTGCCCGACGACGTGGTTGACGCCGTACAGCGGCCTGCCCAGGGCGAGGGCGAGCGCCTTGGCCGCCGCGACTCCCACCGTGAGCGAGCCCACCAGGCCGGGTCCGGCTGCGACGGCGATCGCGTCCACATCTGCGAGCGAGTGGCCGGAGCGGGACACGGCCTCGTCGAGCGTGGGGATGAAGGCCTCGAGGTGGGCGCGCGAGGCGACCTCAGGCACGATCCCGCCGAAGCGCGCGTGCTCGTCCATGGACGAGGCCACGACGTCCGCGACGAGCTCTGTGCCGCGCACCAGGGCGACGCCCGTCTCGTCGCACGTGCTCTCGATGCCCAGGATCAGCTCGCTCATGCCTCACCTCCCAGACGGCGACGCATGACGAGCGCGTCGACGTCCTCCGGCTGGTAGTAGCGGGGCCGGAGGCGCACGTCCTCGAACCCGAAGGCGCGGTACAGCGCGATCGCGGCCTCGTTCGTCACGGCGACCTCGAGCCACACCTCGCTCGCGCCCACGGAGCGCGCCTCCGCCATGCAGTCCTCCATGAGGGCGCGCCCCACGCCCCGGCCCCGGCTCGCGGCCGTCACGGCGATGTTCATGAGGTGGAAGGCGTCGCCGTCGAAGCCGTAGATGGCCCAGCCGACGAGCTCGCCGTCGACCTCGGCGCCGCGATAGCGCTTGTTGCCGTAGCGGAAGTCCTCGCGGATGAGCGCGGGCGACCACGCCCCCGCGCCGAAGATCTCCTGCTCCTGGGCGGCGACCCAGTCGAGGTCGCCCTCGGCGAGGTCGCGCAGGCTCACGCGCAGCATCTCCCGGGCGTTCATGCGCTCACCCCGTGGACATCGGGCCGACGCAGGTACAGCGGCTCCGTGGGGAGGTCCTCGCCGCGGGCGCGGGCGGCATCGGCCACGGCGACGAGCACGGCGGGGTCGGGGTCCGCGTCGGTCGCGCCGGGGAACGCCTCGGGGTACAGCAGCGCGCCCCGGCCGACGACGTCGCCCAGGACCGGCACGTCCGCGGCCGAGCCCACCTCGGGACCGCCGACGCGCACGCCGTCGCGGTACGTCGCCCAGTAGACCTCCCGACGGCGCGCGTCCGCGACGGCCGTGACCTCGCCAGAGCGCGCCGCGCCGATGCCGTCGAGCGAGCACACGCCGTCGACCTGGACGCCCCACACGTGCGCGAGCGTGCGGGCCGTGACGATACCGACGCGCAGGCCGGTGAAGGGAGCGGGGCCGGTGCCGACGACGACGCGGCCGGGACGGCCCGCGCCCGCCTCCGCGAGCGCGTCGCGCACGAGCCCGGCCAGCAGCTCGGCGTGACCGCGCGGCGCGAACACGCTGCGGCGGGCGAGCACGGGACGCTCGTGGCCGTCGCGCTCGCCCAGCACCGCGACGGCGATGGCCGCGGAGGTGTCGATGGCCAGGACGGTGTCCGGCAGCGTCGCGGTCATGCGCCCACCGCCTCGGCGAGGTCCACGCCGGCCCAGCGGTCGCCGTGAGGCGTGATGGTGACGGTGCGCACGCCGCGCTCGGGCTCGGCGAGGTCGAGCTCGCCGCCGCGCTCGCGCTCGATGACGACGTGCAGGCGGTCCTCCGACAGCGCCTCCGCCTTGCCCTCTCCCCACTCCACAAGCGTCACGGCCTCCTCGAGGCTCGTGTCGAGGTCGAGGTGATCGAGCTCCGCGAGCGAGGTGAGGCGGTACGCGTCCACATGGACCATCGCGGGGCCGTCGCCGACGGGGGCGTGCGTGCGAGCGATGATGAAGGTCGGGCTAGCCACCTGGCCGTGGACGTCGAGTCCGGCGCCGATGCCCTGCGCGAGCGTGGTCTTGCCCGCGCCGAGCGGCCCGGACAGCACCACCAGGTCTCCCGCCCGCAGCACCGCCGCGAGCGCGCGCCCCAGCTGTCGCATCGCGTCGCCCGACGCGACGGTCACGGTCACGCTCATGCGCCCGCCTTGGGGCGCAGGCAGCCGAAGCGGCACACGACCTCGTAGTCGATGGTGCCCGTGGCATCGGCGAAGTCGCGGGCGGTGGGACCCTCGGGACCGAAGATCGTCACCACGTCGCCCACCTCGCACGATGTGTCGGGGCCCAGGTCCACGACGAACTGGTCCATGCACACACGGCCGGCGATGCGGTAGCGCTCGCCGCGGATCGACACCTCGGCCCTGCCGCCTGCCGCACGGAACACGCCGTCGGCGTACCCGGCGCTCACGAGGCCCAGCACGGTGTCGCGGTCGGTGACGTACTCGTGGCCATAGCTCACGCCCTGGCCCGCCTCGACGCGCTTGACGAGCACGAGCTCGCTCGTGACCCGCATGGCCGCCTCGAGGCCGAAGCTCTGGCCCTCGGGGTCGTCGACCGGAGGCAGGCCGTAGACGGCGATGCCGGGACGCACGAGGTCGAAGTGCAGGTCCGGTCGGGTGAGGGTGCACGCGGAGTTCGCGAGGTGGCGCACCTCGAGCTCGAATCCGGCGGCCTCGACGGTCGCGACGGCGTCGCGGAACACCTGCGCCTGGGCGTCGATGGTCGGGTGGCCGGGGGCGTCGGCCCACGCGAGATGCGACCACACGCCCACGACCTCGACCTCGCCGGCGTCCTGGGCGACGCGGACGCGCTCGAGCAGTGCGGGCAGGTCGCGCGGACGGACTCCCTCGCGGCCCAGGCCCGTGTCGACGCCGATGTGCAGGCGCGCCGCCCGGCCGGCCTCGCGGGCGCCGGCGACGATCGCGTCGAGCACGGCGACGGACGATGCCGAGACGTCGATGCTCGCGCCCACGAGCTGAGCGGCTGGCACCTCGGGCCCGTACAGCCACGTGAGGATGCGCCCGGTGTCGCCGCTGTCGCGCAGCCTCAGCGCCTCGCCGGGCTGGGCGGTGCCGAGCCATGTCGCCCCGCCCTCACGGGCCGCGCGTCCTGCCTCGACGAGCCCGTGTCCGTAGGCGTCGGCCTTGACGACGGCCATGACCTGCGCCGAGGTGCGCTGCGTCAGGCGCGCGACGTTGCGAGAGATCGCGCCGTAGTCGACGGTGACGGTCAGTGCGCTCATGGCCCCTCCGCGATGACGACGGCCGAGGCGATCCCGGCATCGTGCGACAGCGACAGGTGGAAGCGCGTGATGCCGAGCTGCTGGGCACGCTGCGCGACCGTGCCCGTGATGCTCAGCTGAGGCGAGCCGTCCGCGCCGCGCACCACCTGGGCGTCGTGCCAGGACAGGCCCGCGGGGGCGCCGAGCGCCTTGGCGAGCGCCTCCTTGGCCGCCCAACGCGCGGCGAGGGAGTTCCTGCCCAGCTCGCGCTCGTCCGGCGTGAAGACGCGCTCCAGGAAGCCCGGCGAGCGTTCGAGCGCCTCGTCGAAGCGGTCGAGCGCGACCACGTCGATGCCGAGGCCCAGGATCGCCACTACTCCACCGTCACCGACTTGGCGAGGTTGCGGGGCTGGTCCACGTCGCGGCCCTGGACGGTCGCAAGCTCGTGGGCGAAGACGTGCATGGGCACCGCCGTCAGGAGCGGCATCATGAGCGTGGGCGCCTCCGGCACGTAGAACACGTGCGAGGCGTACTGGGCGGCCTGCTCGTCGCCCTCCTCCGCGATCACGATGGTGCGGGCGCCGCGCGCGCGGACCTCCTGGATGTTGGAGACGACCTTGGCGTGCAGCGACTCGCGGCCGCGCGGGCTGGGCAACACGATGATGATGGGCACGCCCTCCTCGACAAGCGCGATGGGGCCGTGCTTGAGCTCGCCCGCCGCGAAGCCCTCCGCGTGGATGTACGCGAGCTCCTTGAGCTTGAGCGCGCCCTCGAGCGCCACCGGGTAGCCCACGTGGCGGCCCAGGAACAGGACGATCTTGGTGTCGGCGAGCTCGCGGGCCAGCTCGCGCACGGGCTCGCTCGTGTCGAGCACGAGCTGCACCTTGGCCGGCATCGCGTCGAGCTCTCTCAGCAGGGCCGCGATCTCGTCCGGGAACTTGTTGCCGCGCAGGTCCGCCAGGTAGATGCCCAGCAGGTACGCGGCGGTGATCTGCGCCAGCAGCGCCTTGGTGGAGGCGACCGCGATCTCCGGCCCGGCGCGCGTGTAGAGCACTGCATCGGCCTCGCGGGCGATCGTGGATCCCTGGACGTTGACGATCGCCACGACCGGCGCGCCCTGCTGCTGGGCGTGGCGCATGGCCATGATCGTGTCCATCGTCTCGCCGGACTGGGAGATGGCGACCACGAGCGTGCGCGGACCGACGACGGGGTCGCGGTAGCGGAACTCGTGCGAGTACTCGACCTCCACCGGGATGCGGCACCAGTGCTCGATGGCGTACTTGGCTACCAGGCCGGCGTACGAGGCGGTGCCGCAGGCGATGACGATGATCTTGTCGATCGTGGCGAGCACCTCGGGGGCGACGATGCCCTCGTCGAGCTGGAGTCGGCCGTTCGCGTCCATGCGCCCGCGCAGCGTGTCCGCGACGGCCGTGGGGCCCTCGTGGATCTCCTTCTCCATGAAGGTGTCGAAGCCGCCCTTCTGCGCGGCCGAGGCGTCCCACGTCACCTCGTACGGGGCGCGCTCCACGGGGCTGCCGTCGAGGTCGGTGACGACCACCGCCTCAGGGGTGATCTCCACGACCTCGTCCTGGCCCAGCTCGAGCGCGGTGCGGGTGTGCTCGATGAAGGCCACGACATCGGAGCCGAGGAAGTTCTCGTTCTCGCCAAGGCCCACCACGAGCGGCGAGTTGCGGCGCGTGCCGACGACGACGTGCGGCTCCCGGGCGTCCACGGCCAGGAGCGTGAAGGCGCCCTCGAGGCGGCGGGCCACGGCGCGCATGGCCTCGGCGAGCGGCTTGCCGGAGTCGACCTCGTCGGCGAGGAGGTGGCCGGCGACCTCGGTGTCGGTCTCGGAAACGAACTCGACGCCCTTGCCGCGCAGCTCGTCGCGCAGGGCGGCGTAGTTCTCGATGATGCCGTTGTGGATGATGGCGATGCGGCCGCCGGCGGCCAGGTGCGGATGCGCGTTCGCGTCCGTGGGCGAGCCGTGCGTGGCCCAGCGGGTGTGGCCGATGGCGGCGGTGCCGACGGGCAGCGGACGCTCCGCGATCTCCTTGGCGAGGTTGACGAGCTTGCCCGCCTTCTTGGCGACGGCGAGCCTGGTCTCGTCCGGCGTCACGATCGCGATGCCTGCGGAGTCGTAGCCGCGGTACTCGAGACGCTCGAGGCCCCCCATGACGACGCCCTGGGGGCGATCACTCGGCGACCCAGCGCCCACATAACCCACGATCCCGCACATGGGCATGAGTCTACGCGTCGCGCATAGGCGAGAATGAGACGGTGACTCCCCTTGCCGACGGCGACGGTCCGTTCGTCACGCTGACCCGAGCCGAGTGGGCGGCTCTCGCCGATGCGACGCCGCTTCCCCTGACAGAAGAGGACATCGCGCGAGTGCGCGGCCTCGGCGACCCGATCGACCTTGAGGAGGTCGACACCATCTACCGCCCGCTGTCACGGCTGCTCGACCTGTACTCCGAGGCGACCGGAGCGCTGCATCGGGCGACGAGCGAGTTCCTGGGCGAGCGGGCGTCGCGCACGCCGTTCGTCATCGGCGTGGCCGGGTCGGTCGCCGTGGGCAAGTCGACGAGCGCGCGCGTCCTGCGCGAGCTCATGGCGCGCTGGCCCGGGTCGCCGCGCGTGTCGCTCGTGACGACCGACGGCTTCCTCCTGCCCAACGCGGTGCTCGAGGAGCGCGGGCTGCTGCAGCGCAAGGGCTTCCCCGAGTCCTACGATCGCCGCGCCCTGCGCGACTTCATCGCCGCGGTGAAGTCCGGCGCGCCCGAGGTGACGGCACCCGTGTACTCGCACATCGCTTACGACATCGTCCCCGGCGAGACGGTCACCATCAGCCGCCCGGACATCCTCATCATCGAGGGCCTCAACGTGCTCCAGCCGGCGGCCGTGCGCGACCGCGACGCCCCGGCGCTGGCGATCTCGGACTACTTCGACGTGTCGATCTACATCGACGCCGAGCCCGAGGACATCCGCCAGTGGTACATCGAGCGCTTCCTGCAGCTGCGGGCCACGGCGTTCGCCAAGCCCGACAGCTACTTCCACGCCTACTCCGAGCTCACCGACGAGCAGGCGGTGGAGCGCGCGGGCCAGATCTGGGACTCCATCAACGAGCCCAACCTGCGCCTGAACATCCTGCCGACGCGCTCGCGCGCCACCATCATCCTGCGCAAGGGACGCGACCACGCCGTCCAGTCCGTGCACCTGCGCAAGCTCTGACGCCCCTGGCAGTGATCGGCGCCCTCCGTGGCGCGTGCCGGTGACGAACACGTCCTCCTCAGGCCCTCGTGCGGACCGCCCCGTTGTCCACATGGGGAATTGTCCCCAGCGACGGCTCGCGCAACCGTCGCTAGCATGAGCGACAGCCGGGCGGTCGTCGCCCGCGTTCGAGGGAGGGGGAACGATGACCAGCGATCCGACGCCGCAGGCCGCCGATGCCCAGCGGCTCGAGAGGGAGACCAGCTCGCTCGTCGAGGAGTTCGCGCGGCTGACGACGGACCTCGCGGAGGGGATCACGGCCGCCAACGGCTCGGCCGAAGGTGAGCCAGGCGAGCGCGTCGAGTCCGTCCTGAGCGCCATGGAGGCCTTGGCGGACAGGCTGGGCGCCGCCGCTCTCGAGGCCGACGCGCTGGTCGCCTCCCGCATGCGTCCGCTGGGAGGTGAGATCCATGGCTGATCTCGACATCGACAAGGCTGACCTGGATGCGCTCGCGCGCACGCTCAACGCGACGCTGCAGGCCTTCCAGAGCTCTCGCGACGTGTCCCTGAGCCTGCGGGACGCGGTGGGCCACCCCCGCCTCGCCAACCGCGTGGACGACTTCTCCTCGGCCTGGCGCATCAAGCGCGGCAAGATCGAGAAGCGCATGGTCGAGCTCTTCGACTCGGTGCAGGCGATCCAGCAGACCTTCGACGCCATGGATCGCGAGCTGAGCCAGCAGCTCGTCAACGCCGGGAGCCAGGCCACGTCGCTGAACCGGCTGCCCAAGGGCTCGCGGAGCGCTGCGACCTCGGGAGCGTCCTCATGAGCCGCACCACGCTGCCGGGCAACCCGGCCCAGCTCGCCCACGAGGTCACCGAGCTCGACGCCACCGCGCGCGCCATGCTCGATGCGATCGCCCTCCTGGACCAGATCTCCATGGACTCGCGCGGCCAGGCCATGGACGCGCTGTACGAGCGGTCCCAGCAGACCCGAGCCGACCTCCACGTCTCGCATGGTCGCTACGACGGCACCGCCCAGGCGCTGCGCCGCTACCAGGTCGACCTGGCCGAGGCCCACGACCAGGGCCGTGCCGCGCAGGCACGGTTCGACTCGGCATCGCAGGACTGGAGCCGCGCGGACTACCTCTACGACCAGGCGACCGACGAGCTGCGGCGCGCGGTGATGCGCGGCGCCGACGAGGCGGAGATCCAGCGCATCGAGCACGACCGCGCCGTCGCCAAGCGCCACCGCATCGCCGCCGAGGAGCGGATGGAGCAGGCCCGCGCGGCCTTCGAGGCTGTGCTCGACAGCATCGATCTGGCGGCAGAGCGCGCCATCGCCGCCATCGACGCCGCGTTCTCCGCCACAGACGACTCGACGTGGGACAAGATCGCGGACGCCGCGGCGACCGTCGTGAGCATCATCGGCGTCCTGTCGGAATGGGCGCGCCAGGTCCTGGCCACCGTGCTCAACGCCGTCATGGAGATCATCAAGGCGATCGTCGTGATCATCGCGATCGTCCTGATCGCCGTCGCCCTGATCGCGCTCGCGATCGTGATCCTCTACATCGTGGCCATCACCGTCGCGGCGATCCTCACGGTCGCCGCGATCGTCATCGCGCTCGTGGTGCAGCACATCCTGTACCTGGCCCTCGGCCTGGCCGCGCTCGCGACGGTGATGGAGCTGCTGGACGTGCCCGAGGTGTGGCGCGTGCGCATCGCCGCGCTGTACGTCGCCATCGCCTCGCCGATGCTGGGCGCGTGGATGGCAGGCAACGCCCTGCAGGACATCATGGGCACGCCGCCGGCGCCTCAGCAGGTCACAAGCACACAGGAGGCGGCGGAGGCTCTCGGAGTGGACAGCCTCACCAAGGAGCAGCGGGACGCGTACGACCTGTTGATGAGCGACGCACCGGTGACGTCGCCGGAGGAGCTCGCAGCCCTCGTCGCAGCGGTGGACACCCTGGGCGGAGCGGGCGCGACGTTCGTCGTCGTCAAGACCATTCCCGGACCGCCAGACCAGCACATCGTCCTCACGCCCAGCACTCAGGACCGGAACTTCATGGGGGACTCCGGAGCGATGAACGACCTGGGCGGCGCGTTCGCGCTCGGCACCGACCTGTGGGACAGCCAGTACGAGCGGTTCGTGGTCGAGGCCCTGCAGCGAGCCGGCGTGGACAAGGGCGAGCCGGTCTTCTTCGCCGGCTTCAGCCAGGGCTCCATGGTGAACATGGAGATCGCCCGCGACTACGGCGACCGCTTCGATGTAGGCGGTGTCGTCAACTTCGGCAGCCCGGTCAACCTCTACCCCTACACGGGCGACGCGCCGATCATCGAGATCCGCAACACCGGCAACCTCGGCCCGTTCACGTACCCAGACCCCGTGTCGTTGCTCGACTTCAACAACGGCAACGTGAACGCACCGAACGGCCAGACCTTCGTCGGCAATTCGGGCCACCTCATGCCGCACGCCATGGACGGCTACACGAAGCTCGTCGAGGGCACCAACGCCGGCGCGGCCATCAGCGAGGCGTTCGCGCCGGTGATGAGCAAGCCGCAGAGCACGCAGCTGTTCGTGGGCGTGGAGCGCTGACATGACGACGACGCTGCCTCAGCTGCCCCACATGGTCTTCACGTTGGTCGGCGACTGGCGCCAGATCCGCCTCACACGAGAGGAGCACGTCAAGGGCGACATCGAACGCGTCACGAACGCCCAGTTCCCCGAGGGCGACCACTACGCGCCGCTGCGCATCCTCGCTCGCGAGCGCTACCTGCGCGCTGCCGAGCTCGCGCGCGACGGCGGCGCCGTGGGCATGTTCGTCCTGGGGCAGATCGCCAAGAACGTGCCGCTGCCAGCGGTCCTCACCGTGTACGCCCCGGAGGATCTCGTCATCGCGCCTGCCGTCGGCACCGATCCGCAGCAGGTCATGGACACGTTCAAGGAGGCCCGCGCATCGGTGGGCATGGACGAGGACCTCTTCACGTTCTCGACTCCGCAGTCCCAGGTGGCTCGCCTGGTCCGCACCAGCACCGTCGACGTCAACGAGGCCACCGAGGATACCGTCGAGGCGCCCATGCTCGAGGTCGACTACTGGATGACCGTGCCTGGCTCCAAGCGGATGGTGCAGATCGCCGTCCAGACGCCCGTCGTGCATGCGCCGCACATCGCGACGCGGTACTTCGATCGCACCGTGGGCGGCATCCAGTTCATCACGGAGGAGGCAAGGACATGACGCGGAGACACTGGGCACGCCTCGTCGCGACCGTCGCGGTCGTGGCCACTATGGTCGGCTGTATGGCTCGAGTCTCGAATGGCACCATCACGGACGTCGAGCGCGCGGTTCAGTCCGCCCTCCCTCACGCCGTCGAGGTGGAGGTCCAGCACAACACCCGGCCCGGCATCGGCGCCTCCCGCCTGGAGGTCTACATCCGCATGCCCGGCCCGTCGATGACGCCGGACGAGCTCCTCGCGGTCCTCGCCGCGATCGACGACGAGCTTCCCGCGAGATTCAGCCCCCCGATCGCGATCCTGCTGCGCGTGAACGCGTCGGAGACCGAGCATGGCGAGCTGGGAGACATTCACCCCGTCGCGGACGAGCTCAGGTTCGACGTCGGCTGGGGCGCCCGGAACGACCTCATGTTCGAGAGGAGCGATCTGGCTGCGTATCTGAGGTGGCACGACGCCGGCGCGATCGGCACGCCTCCTCAGCGTCGCGTGAACTGAAGCGTCGGGCGAGCTGGCGCCGCAGCGGCGTGGTCCGCCGTCACGGTCGAGCCGGTTCCTCGTGCGGCTTGCGTGCCGCGAGCGTGAACGTCAGCGGCACGCTTTGGTCCAGAGGCGCCGGCAGCTCGTAGTCCCCGTCTTCACGCGCTGTCATGACCGGGCTGTACTGCCACGGCAGGGTCCTGCCCTCCTCGAAGGCGACCACCTGCAGCCCTGCGCCCAGCAGCGAGCCGAAGATCTCGGCCAGCGAGTGCGGGTACTCAAAGGTGCGCGAGTGCGCCACCTGACCCTCGCCGACGTAGCTCGTCTCCTCCTCCCACTGCTCGGCCAGGCCGTTCGGGAAGTAGCGGTGCTTCACGACCAGGCCGTCGGCGGCGTCGTCGAAGACGTACAGCATGGGGTGCGCGTCGCGGATGTAGAACGTGCCGCCCGGCTTGAGCAGCGCCGCAACCTGGCGGCCCCACGTGTCGAGGTCCTGCAGCCAGGTGATGGTGCCGATGCTCGTGTAGACGAGGTCGAACATCCGCTCCTCGCCCAGCGTTCGGCTCACGGCGGCTCGCGCGTCGAGCACGTCCGTCTCGACCCACTCCGCACGCACGCCGCTCGCCTCGGCCAGATCGCGCGCCGCCGCAAGCGCCAGCGCGGAGAAGTCCACGCCCACCACCGACGCGGCACCGGCTCGCGCGAGGGAGACCGTGTCCGTGCCGATGTGGCACTGCAGGTGACACACGTCCAGGCCGCGCACGCCCTCCGGCAGGATCCGCTCGAGCACCGCGAGATCGGTGCGCACCACCTGGGACAGATGAGACGGGTCCGTGAAGGCCTCGATGCCGTAGCCACGCACGTGGATGTCCACGCGGTCGTTCCAGTTGGCGAGGTTCGTCGCGCGCGCCTCGTCCCACGAGACGTCGACGCCGTCGACGAAGCCCTCACTCATCGCCGTCGCCTCCCGTGGGCGCGGACTCATCCTGGGCCGGAGCGTCCGCCGCGCTCCGCGCCGAGGTCTTCGCCGCCTCGGGCGCACCCTCGCCCTGGGCCAGCTCGGCCTCGCCGGGCAGGTCGGGCAGCTCCGCCGTCAGGCCGAACCGCGACAGGACCACGTCCACCGCGTAGCCCAGGATGATGCCTCCCACCACGCCTGCGACCACGGCCAGGAGGATGTTGTCCTCGAAGACGGATCCGGCCACGGTGCCGAGCGCCACGCCCCACGACGCCCAGATCGTCGCCGCGATGGCGGTGATGACCATGAAGCGCTTCACGGGGTAGCCCAGCGCGCCGGCCGTCAGGTTCACCGCGATACGGCCCATGGGGATGAAGCGGGCGGCGATGATGAGCGACGCACCGCGCTTCTCCAGGCCGTGCTCCGCCCACACGAGCGTCTTGAGCACCTTGGGGCGGCGGAAGAAGCGCCATTGGCGCACGTTGATCTTGGTCCCGATGAATCGGCCCGTCTGGTCTCCGCACCACGCGCCCGCAGCGGCCGCGATCCACACGCCGATGAGCAGAGGCGACCCGGTGGCAGAGGACGCGGTGGACGACGCGATGACCGTGGACTCGGACGGCACCACGGGAAAGAACGCGTCGATGACGGACACGGCGTAGACCGCGACGTAGATCCAAGGCGAGTCAGCGAGCGCGAGCACCCACGTCTCGAAGTGCTCGGGAACGCTCGTCAGCCACTCCCACAGCGAGGTCACAGCGCGAGCCTAGCGCTCACCACGTCGGCAAGCGCCTGAGCGTGGCGCTGTGCGTCCTCCTGCGTGGTCGCCTCGACCATGACGCGCACCACGGGCTCGGTGCCCGATGCGCGCAGCAGCACGCGTCCGCCGTCGCCGAGAGCGGCGCGGGCGGCGTCGGCCGCCTGGACGACGCCCTCGTCCGTGTGGACGCGGGCGCGGTCCACGCCCTTCACGTTGAGGAGCACCTGCGGCAGGCTCTCGATGCCCGAGGCGAGATCCGCGAGGCTCGGCCCCTGCGCGACGAGCGAGCCCAGCAGGAGCGATGTCAGCACGCCGTCGCCGGTGGTGCCGTAGGCGGACACGATGATGTGGCCGGACTGCTCGCCCCCCAGCGTGTAGCCCGCGTCGCGCATCGCCTCGAGGACGTAGCGGTCGCCCACGGCCGTCTCGATGATGTCGATCCCGGCGGCGCGCATGGCGCGGTGCAGGCCCAGGTTGGACATGACCGTCGCGACGAGCGTGTCGCGGTAGAGGATGCCCGCGCGCTGCATCGCGAGCGCGAGCACGCCCATGATCTTGTCGCCGTCCACGACCGCACCGCTCGCGTCCACGGCAAGGCAGCGGTCCGCATCGCCGTCGTAGGCGACGCCGAGGTCGGCGCCGTGCGCCACGACCGCCTCCTGGAGGGGATCCAGGTGCGTCGAGCCCACGCCGTCGTTGATGTTGGTGCCGTCGGGGGCGCAGTTGATCGCGATGACGCTCGCGCCAGCGGCCTCGAGGGCCTTGGGACCGACGGTGCTCGCCGCGCCGTGGGCGCCGTCGACGACGATGCGCAGCCCGGAGAGCGGACGCTCGCGGCGCGCGAAGTCGGTCACCGAGTCGACAAGGTGATCGATGTACGCCTCTGCGAGCGCGGCGCTCGGGATGATCTGGCCCACGTCGGCTCCGGTGGGGCGCTCCCACGGCTCGCCCAGGCGCTCCTCGATGGCCTCCTCGACGGCATCAGGAAGCTTGTGTCCGCCGCGTGCGAAGAACTTGATGCCGTTGTCGGGCATCGGGTTGTGCGAGGCGGAGATGACGACGCCGAGGTCGGCGCCCAGCGCGGCCGTCAGCCGCGCGACGGCGGGCGTGGGGACAACGTCGGCATCGAGCACGTCGACGCCGGCGGATGCCAGGCCCGCCGCGACGGCGGACGACAGGAACTGTCCGGAGACGCGGGTGTCGCGCCCGAGCACGGCGCGCGGCCGATGCCCGGAGAACTCGCCTCGCTCGGCGAGGACGTGCGCGGCGGCGATCGCAAGGTCGACCGCGAGCTCTGCGGTGATGTCGCGATTCGCGAGGCCGCGAACGCCGTCGGTCCCGAACAGGCGCGCCATGCGCGGGAGACTAGCGCTTCGAGTACTGAGGCGCGCGACGGGCCTTCTTGAGACCGGCCTTCTTGCGCTCGACGACGCGGGCGTCGCGGGTCAGGAAGCCGGCCTTCTTGAGAGCGGCGCGGTTGGCCTCGACGTCGATCGCGTTGAGCGCGCGCGCCACGCCCAGGCGCAGCGCACCGGCCTGGCCGGAGACGCCGCCGCCCGTGATGCGGGCGTGCACGTCGAACTTGCCCTCGATGTCCAGCACGGCGAACGGCGAGTTCACGAGCTGCTGGTGCACCTTGTTGGGGAAGTACGACTCGAGGTCACGGCCGTTGATGTTCCACTTGCCGGTGCCGGGGACGAGGCGCACGCGGGCGACGGCCTCCTTGCGGCGGCCGAGGCCGGCGCCGGGGGCGATGGCCGACTGGCCCTTGCCACGCACGGGAGCGGTCTCGGAGGTGTACTCCGTCAGCTCCTCCGCGGAGTCGATGTCAATCGTCACGTCAGACACGATGTGTTCCTCTCCGCGCCTTACTGCGCGACCTGCGAGATCTCGAACGCCTTGGGCTGCTGCGCGGCGTGGGGGTGCTCAGGGCCGGCGTAGACCTTGAGCTTGGACAGCTGGGCACGGCCGAGCTTGGTGCGCGGGAGCATGCCCTTGACCGCGTTCTCGATGACGCGCTCGGGCTTGGTCGCGAGGAGCTCGCCGATGGCCTTGGTCTTGAGCCCGCCCGGGTAGCCCGAGTGGCGGTAGACCATCTTGGTGGCGGCCTTGGAGCCCGTGAGGGCCACCTTGTCCGCGTTGATGACGATCACGAAGTCGCCATTGTCGACGTGGGGCGCGAACGTCGCCTTGTGCTTGCCGCGCAGGAGCGTGGCGGCCTGGGAGGCGAGTCGACCGAGCACCACGTCAGTAGCGTCGATGACGTACCAGTTCTTGGTGACGTCACCCGGCTTGGGAGAATACGTACGCACTGTGAAGCCTTCTACTCTGAGGTGTCGCGGCTTGGGACCGCGGGGATTCCGGTCGGCGGCTCCTGGGGCGGCGAGTGGGAAGCACCGGTCCTCGGGGAACGCACAACGACCCACAAGCATACCTACGCGCCTGGGGTGGGGTCAATCCAGCCCGGTCGACGGCCCCGGCGTCGCGATCCGTCCTGGCCGAAGCGGCGTCAGTCGCACGAGCCGGCCTCGTCCGGGGTGCGCCGCGCCCGGGTCTGCACGGCGCGCGCGGCGAGCTCGGCATCGGGCGGATAGACGACCTCCTCGAGCGTGAGGCCGTGCGCGGGGGCGACGGAGACCTGTTGCGAGCGCTCCGTCGAGGCGGCCACCGCGGCGAGCCAGTCGAGGTCCCGCCGTCCCTGCCCCACCGCGAGCACGGCGCCCACGAGCGAGCGCACCATGGAATGGCAGAAGGCGTCGGCGCGGACGGTCGCGACGAGCAGCCCCGCGTCGGCGCCCCATGCAGGCCGCTCCCACGTGAACACCTGCAGGTCGCGGATGGTCGTCGCGCCCTCTCGGGCCTTGCAGAAGGCCGCGAAGTCGCGCAGGCCGGTCAGGGTCGCGGAGGCCTCCTGGAGGGCCTCCAGGTCCACGTCGGCGTCCACCCAGGCCACGTGCCGCCGGGCGAGCGGGTCGCGGGGCGAGGCGGCATCGGCGATGCGATAGGCGTAGCGGCGCGCGACGGCGCTGAAGCGGGCGTCGAAGCCCTCCGGGGCCTCGCCCGCCTCGTGAACGCCGATGTCGTCGGGCAGCACCCCCTGCAGGCGGCGCAGCAGGCCCTGCGCGGGAGTGCGCTCGGCGCGCCCCGGCAGGCGCTGCCACGCCTCGCGGGAGATGTCGACGTGGGCCACCTGGGCGCGCGCGTGCACGCCCGCGTCGGTGCGGCCCGCGACGGTGATGCGGGGCGGGGCGTCCTGACGCACGATGCGGCCCAGGGCCTCCTCCATGACGCCCTGGACGGTGCGCAGCCCGGGCTGCGCCGCCCAACCCGCGAAGTCGGTGCCGTCGTACGCAAAGACGAGGCGGGCCCGCACAACCTCAGTGGTCATGGAGCCCGCCTCGTCGTCAGCGTGGGTTACTTGGCGTCCTCGTCGGACTCGCCGGCCTCGGCG
>Ga0207868_1000342_pt1 | contig 54464 bp, 44 predicted proteins | sample Passage237B_FD_187370 | JGI IMG/M metagenome (GOLD analysis project Ga0207868, IMG submission 187370) | Cellulose adapted compost microbial communities from Newby Island Compost Facility, Milpitas, CA, USA - Passage2 37B (SPAdes) (version 3) ... | reverse complement strand
CCCGCCGTCAGGCTGCCGTTCACCAGTTTTTCGCACAGGCCTGTCGGCATCATGATGTATTCGGCCGGATCACCATCTACGGTGCCAAGGCCCGCGCAGCTATGGGCGGGGTGGTGGCAATCGTTCTCGCCCGCCTTGGCAACGCCGTAGCATTTTTCCAGCTTGGCGGCCTCTGCCGGCGTGACCTGCGCGGCGAGGGTCAGGATACCGGCCAGCGCCGTGGCCGTCAGGATGTTCTTCGTTGTCATGGTGTTTCGCTCCGTCGAAAAATGCATGAGCCGTAGGGTTGCATGCCCCGTATTCTGGGCGGCGACGGCAGCAAAGGCAAGCAAAACCGCCTGTTTTTGCATCTTTATTTGCCGTAAAGCGGCATATTGCATATGGATTGTCAGGGAGGCGGCATGTATGATGTGCGCACATATTTCTGACCCCGTTTTGTGACACCAGAAGATTGAAGGAGCGATGCGCGCATGTCCGCCCAAAGCAATCCCCAGAGCAATGCCGTGCCTGCCGCCGCAGCGGCGGAAAACCCCATGAAATGGCAACCGGACGCCGAAACGGTGGCGCGGGCCAATCTGACGCGTTTCATGCAGGAAGCCGGTATCGCCGGCGGGTATCAGGATATCTGGCGCTGGTCGGTAGAGCAGAAGGAAGCCTTCTGGTCCAAAGTCTGGGATTTTTGCGGCGTGATCGGCGACAAGGGCACGGCGGTATTCCGGCCCGGCGCGAAGTTTCAAGACAGCCGCTTTTTTCCCGAGGCCAAACTGAATTTTGCCGAGAACATGCTGCGCCGCCGTGACGATGCGGTGGCCATGGTCTTTCGCGGAGAGGATAAGGTCGAGCGTCAATTGACCTATGCCGATCTGTATAACAACGTCAGCCGCCTGCGTCAGGCCCTGCTGGCGGCGGGCGTGGCAAAGGGCGACCGCGTCGGCGGTTATTTGCCCAATATGCCGGAAACGGTGATGGCCATGCTGGCGGCGGCCAGCATCGGCGCGATCTGGTCTTCCGCCTCGCCCGATTTCGGCGTGCAAGGCGTACTGGACCGTTTCGGCCAGACGGAGCCGAAAGTGCTTTTCGCCGTGGACGGTTATTATTACAACGGCAAGGAAATCGATTGCCGCGATAAAATCCGCGAAGTCGCGGCCAGATTGCCGAGTTTGCGCAAAACCGTTGTGGTGTCCTATCTGAAGTCGGATATTTCGGCACTGGCGGCGGTATCGTTCGACGATTTCATCGCGCCCCATACGGCGGGGGAGATTGATTTCCCGCGTTTCGATTTCAACCATCCGCTGTACATCATGTTCTCTTCCGGCACCACGGGTGTGCCGAAATGCATCGTGCATGGCGCGGGCGGCACGCTGTTGCAGCATTTGAAGGAACATCAGTTGCAGGCCGATATCCGCCGTGACGACAAGGTGTTTTACTTCACCACCTGCGGCTGGATGATGTGGAACTGGCTGGTGACGGCGCTGGCGTCGGAGGCTTCCCTGCTGCTCTACGACGGCTCGCCTTTTTATCCCGACGGCTATGCGCTGTTTGATTATGCGGAAAAATACGGCTGCACGCTTTTCGGCACTTCCGCCAAATACATCGACGCGCTGCGCGTGAACGGCGTGAAGGTGGCGGACCGCGCAGGCTTGAAAACCGTGCGCCTGATCACCTCCACCGGCTCCCCTTTGTCGCACGAGGGGTTTGACTATGTTTATGACGCGATTTTCCCGCAGGCGCAGCTGGCCTCCATTTCGGGCGGGACGGATATTGTTTCCTGCTTCGTTCTGGGCAATCCGTTGTCGCCCGTGTATCGCGGCGAGATCCAAGGCCCCGGTCTTGGCATGGATGTGGATGTGTTTGACGACGAAGCGCGCAGCCTGCCCGCAGGCAAGGGAGAATTGGTGTGCAAAACGCCGTTCCCCTGCATGCCTGTGTCTTTCTGGAACGATCCGGCAGGCGAAAAATACGAAGGCGCCTATTTCACGCGCTTCCCCGGTGTATGGTGCCACGGCGACTGGTGCGAATGGACGGCGCATCGCGGGCTGATCATCCACGGGCGGTCGGACGCGACGCTGAACCCCGGCGGCGTGCGCATCGGCACGGCGGAAATCTACCGCGTGGTGGAGCAAATTCCCGGCATCCGCGAAAGCATTGTCGTGGGGCAGGACTGGGAAGGCGACGTGCGCGTGGTGCTTTTTGTCGTGTTGCAGGACGGCGCAGTGCTGGATGACGCGCTGGTGGCAAAAATCAAAAAGGCGGTGCGCGAGCAGGCATCCCCGCGCCACGTGCCCGCCAAGGTGATTGCCGTGGCGGATATTCCGCGCACCAAAAGCGGCAAGATCACGGAGCTTGCCGTGCGCGACGTTATTCACGGCCGCGCCATTAAAAACGTCGAGGCTTTGGCAAACCCCGAAGCGCTCGCGCTTTACAAGGATATCACGGAACTGAAATCATGATGACCAGAGGCTTTTTCGGCATCGGTGTGGAGGGAATCTCCAAACCGATGAATGTCGGCAATTTGTTGCGCTCCGCCCATTCCTTCGGCGCGAGTTTTTTCTATACCATTGATCCCGAAGTGGATGTTTACGGCATGCGCGCCTCCGATACATCGGGCGCTTTCGGGCATTTGCCGTTTTATAACTTTAAATCGGTCAAGGATATGGTGCTGCCCGCGAATACGTCGCTGGTGGCGGTGGAACTGTTGCCCGATGCGGTGGAATTGCCGAGCTTCCGTCATCCCACGCGCGCCGTTTACGTGCTGGGCCGCGAAATGGGCAATGTTTCGGATGAAATGCTGGCGCGCTGCGACCATGCCATCAAAATTCCCATGAAGTTCTGCGTCAACGTGGGCGTGGCAGGGGCGATTGTGATGTATGACCGTCTCATCAGCATGGGGCGTTTTGCGCCGCGCCCCGTATCCGCCGGCGGCCCGCGCGATTTCAAACCGCAAAACCTGACAGCAGAGCAAATCGTCGTGCCCTGACGGGGGCGGCGCGATTGATAACCGTTCGCATTTCGCCTTTAGACTCGGGGACTTATGCCCGTTTCGGGTATAAGTTTTACGTGCTTTGTGCGCCGCAATGCGGGGGCATTTTCGGATATTTTTGATCCGATTTTTTCGGCTGTGTGAAACTTTTGTTTAATTTGCGAAAAAACGCAGTGCAGCAAAATCATGTTGCAGCGCAAGTTTATTGCAAACCCCCCTTGGATATGCCACATCGGTTAACAACATAAAAATAAGAACCTCTTGCGTAAAAGGAGAACCGTTATGTCCGTATTCAGCCACAAGGAATTCGACCAGCACGAGCAGGTGTCCTACTTCCAGTGTCCCCAGACGGGCTTGCGTGCGATCATCTCCGTACACAATACGCATCTGGGCCCCGCGCTGGGCGGTTGCCGCATGTGGGCCTATGATAACGACGAGCAGGCGCTCAACGACGTGCTGCGCCTGTCGCGCGGCATGACCTATAAAGCCGCCATCAGCGGCCTGCCTCTTGGCGGCGGGAAATCCGTTATCATCGGCGACAGCCGCAAAATCAAAACGCCCGAACTGATGCGCGCCATGGGCCGTGCCGTGAATACCTTCGCCGGCAAATATATTATTGCCGAAGATGTCGGCACGACGGTGGAGGATATGCAGAACATCCACAAGGAAACGGAATTCGTGGTCGGCATTCCTTCCGACGAAGGCATCGAAGGCATGGGCGATCCGTCTCCCACGACGGCGCTGGGCGTTTACACGGGCCTGAAGGCGGCGGCGCGTCTGCGTCTGGGTAAAAACGACCTGCGCGGCGTGAAAGTGGCCGTGCAAGGCCTCGGCAACGTCGGCTACAACCTGTGCAAACTGCTGCACAAGGACGGCGCGATCCTGACCGTGACCGATATCCAGGTTGAAAAACTGGAAATGGCGAAAAACGAATTCGGCGCAACCGTTGTCGGCCTGAACGAAATCTATGACGTGGATGCCGATATCTTCGCGCCCTGCGCGCTCGGCGCCATCTTGAACGATGAAACCTTGCCGCGCCTGAAGGCGCAGGTAGTGGCGGGCGCGGCCAATAACCAGCTGGCCGAAAAACGCCACGGCGATCGGCTGCGCGAGATGAAAATCCTCTACGCGCCCGACTACGTCATCAACGCCGGCGGCGTGATCAGCGTGTACTACGAATATCTCGCCCGCACCGAAGGCAAGGCATACGATCGTGCGCAGGTGCTGGACCATGTGGCGAAAATCGCCGATACGGTCGATATGATCGCCAAGCGCACGGAGCAGGAGAATATCTCCATGGCGACGGCGGCAGACCGTATCGCCGAAATGCGCTTCAAGGCAAAGCCTGCCTGCAAGGCGGCATGAAAGCCGTAAAAACCAGCCGATAAAAATAACAACAGGCGTTTTGAAAGGCCGGGAGATTTTTCCCGGCCTTTCATGTTTTGTAAACAATTTAGGGTTGATAATAAAAATATAGCAACCATAGATTGTAAGGGCGCGCCCATGGCCGAAAACAAGCCGGACATCATCCCCCCGCATGCGCAAAAACTGGAAGCGCTCGGCCAGCTGGCCGGCGGCATCGCGCATGACTTCAACAACATCCTGTCCATTATCGAAGGTTATACCGAGATTGCGCTGAAACATTTGCGCGACGGCACGCTGACGCCGGAGGCACTGGAACGCATCCGTCTGTCCACCGCGCGCGGCGCAGGGCTGACACGCCAGTTGCTGGCCTTCAGCCGCCAGAAAATCGGCATTATCGACAGCATGGATCTGGGCGCGGCGGTCAAGGATGCCTGCGTGCTGCTGCACCCGCTGTTCGGGGGGCATATCAATCTGCAAACGAATATTTCTTCCGCGCCGATGTGGGTGGAGGCGGGGGAGGATCATGTCACGCAGATCATCCTGAACCTTGCCATCAATGCGCGTGACGCCCTGCCCATGGGCGGGGAGGTGAGCATCGGCTGCATGCCTTGCGGCGCCGGATCACTGCCGCCTGCCGTGCGCGAAAAAGATGCGGGCCGCGGGTTCATCCGCCTGTCCGTGACGGATAACGGCGCGGGCATGCCGCCGCATATCGTGCCGCGCATTTTTGAACCCTTTTTCACCACCAAACCGCGCGGGCAGGGTACGGGCATGGGGCTTGCCGTGGTCTATGGCATCGTCGAACAGCTGGGCGGCGCGATCGATGTGCGCACGCAGCCCGGCGGCGGCACGTCCATGCATGTCTATCTGCCCGCTGCCGCCGCGCCGTCCATGTCCGGTGAGGCGCAGGGGGGCGTGACGGCCTTGCCGAGCTTGCGCGGGCGCACGATTTTGGTGGCGGAGGACGAGCCGGAGCTGCGCGATGTGCTCGGCATCATGCTCGAAGGTTTCGAGATGAAGGTCATGACCGCCGCCAACGGCAACCACGCGCTGGAAATGCAGCAAAGTTTCAAAGGCGATATCGATTTTCTGCTGACCGATGTGGTAATGCCCGAAATGGACGGCGTGGAACTCGCCGAGGTTTTCGCCCGCCGCCGTCCCGATACGAATGTGGTTTATATGAGCGGCTATCCCTTCCGCGGCGAGGGCCGCGTGGCCGCCGTGCCCGATACGGCGAGTTTCATCAGCAAGCCTCTGCAGGAAGATACCGTGCGGCAGGTGCTGGCGCGTGCCTTGCAAAACCGCGATGCGCGGCGCACAGCGGACGAAAAAACCGATTCTGACTAATAAGGCCCGCGCCGCCCATAAAACTATTGCCAATTCAGGCCATTTCCGTTTTTATATCAGACAGTTAGTTATCTTCGGGCGATCTGGTATATCGGGACAGTGTGACAAAGATCAGGGAAACAGACGTATTGGTGATCGGCGGCGGCGTCAACGGTGCCGGCATCGCGCGCGACCTTGCGGGCCGCGGCCTTTCCGTCGTGCTGTGCGAAAAAAACGATCTCGCCTCCGCAACGTCTTCCGCCAGCACCAAGCTGATTCACGGCGGCTTGCGTTACCTTGAATATTACGAATTCCGTCTGGTGCGCGAGGCTCTGAAGGAGCGGGAAGTTTTGCTGCGGTCCGCCCCGCATATCATCTGGCCGATGACGTTTATCCTGCCGCATCACCAAAAACTGCGCCCGTGGTGGATGATCCGTCTGGGGCTGTTTTTGTACGACCATCTGGGCGGCCGCCGCAGCCTGCCGAAATCCGAAGGCAAATCGCTGCCCGGCACGCGTTACGGCCAGCCGCTGAAGGGCAGTTTCAAACGCGGCTTCAGCTATGCCGATTGCTGGGTGGAAGATACGCGTCTGGTCATCCTGGCCGCGCTGGATGCGGCGGAGCGGGGCGCGACCATTCTGCCGCGCACCGAAGTCGTGCATCTTGCCAAACACAGCAAACATGACGGCTGGACGGTGACGTTGCAGGATAACGTCACCGACGAAAGCTATAAAATCCATGCGAATATGGTGGTGAATGCCGCCGGGCCCTGGGTCGGCAAAACGCTGGAACTGGCGGGCGGGGCGGAGGCGCTCGGCAAATATAAAGTGCGCTGGGTCAAGGGAAGCCATATCATTGTGCCGCGCCTGCATCACGGCGACCATGCCTATATTTTGCAAAACGGCGACGGGCGCATTGTTTTTGTGATCCCTTACGAAAAAAAATATTCCCTCATCGGCACGACGGATATCGATTACCACGGCGATATCGACGAAGTGCGGATTGACATGGCAGAGGTGGAATATCTGTGCAATGCCGTCAACGGGTATTTCCGTCATCAGATCAAGCCGGAGGATGTCGAATGGACATACAGCGGCGTGCGCCCGCTGGTCGATGACGGTGCCAGCGAGGCCAAGGCGGTGACGCGGGATTATATCCTCGATCTTGAACACCACAAAGGCGCGCCGATCCTGTCGGTTTACGGCGGCAAGATCACAACTTTCCGCCGCCTGTCCGAACATGTCGGCGAAAAGGTGGTGGAGGTACTGGGCCGCGGCGGCGGCAACTGGACGGCGGAGGCCACTTTGCCGGGCGGAGAGGCATCGGGACTGAATTTCGAAACCTTTCTGAAAACGCTGAAACGCGAATTCAACTGGTTGCCCGAAGCGCTGGCGTACCGTCTGGCGCGCGCTTATGGCTCGCGCGTGCGCACGCTGCTGCGCGGATGCAAGCGCCTGTCGGATATGGGGCAGGATCTGGGCGATCAGGTCTATGAAGCGGAAATCCGCTATCTGGCCACCATCGAATGGGCGATGACGCTGGACGATGTTCTCTGGCGCCGCTCCAAACTGGGGCTGCATGTCAGCGAGGAAACGCAAAAAAACATCGCCAGACTGCTGAAAAAAATCTATTCCCGCCCGAAGGAGAAGTAAGGCATGACACGCTATATCATGGCCATCGACCAAGGCACCACCAGCACCCGCGCGATCTTATTCGACGACAAGGGCAAGATCAACGGCATCAGCCAGAAGGAACTGACGCTGTTCTACCCCGACAACGGCTGGGTGGAGCAAAGCGCGGAGGATATCTGGCAGGATACGCAATATGTGTGCCGCGCCGTGCTGAATCAGGTCGGCATCACGCCCGCCGATGTGGCCGCCATCGGTATTACCAATCAGCGCGAAACCACGATTGTCTGGGACCGCGAAACGGGAGAGCCGCTTTACAACGCCATCGTCTGGCAGGACCGCCGCACGGCCGATATCTGCGATGCCCTGCGCGCGGCGGGGCATGAGGAAGTTTTTGCCGGCAAAACGGGCCTGTTGCTGGATGCCTATTTCTCCGGCACGAAAGTGAAATGGATTCTGGATCACGTTGAAGGCGCGCGGGAAAAGGCGGCGGCGGGAAAGCTTGCCTTCGGCACCGTTGATTGTTTCCTGCTTTGGCGCCTGACGGAGGGGCAGGTGCATGCAACGGATATCACCAATGCCTCCCGCACGTTGATGTATAACATCGTCACGCAGGAATGGGATGATGAACTTCTTGCCCTGCTGGATATTCCGCGCAGCATGCTGCCGGAGGTAAAGGACAACAGCGCGGCATTCGGGCGCACCCTTTTGCTCGGCGCGCCGGTACCGGTAACGGGCATGGCGGGCGACCAGCAGGCCGCGCTGGTGGGGCAGGCCTGTTTCAGGGAAGGCATGGTCAAAAGCACCTATGGCACGGGCTGTTTTGCGCTCATGAACATCGGGGAGACGTTCAAGCCCTCTAAAAACCGCTTGCTGACGACGGTGGCCTATCGCCTGAACGGTAAAATCTGCTATGCGCTGGAAGGCTCCATATTTGTGGCGGGCGCGGCGATCCAGTGGCTGCGCGACGGTCTCGGCATTTTGAAATCGGCGGCGGAAACCGAAGGCATCGCCACCTCTGTCGCGCATAACAACGGCGTTTATCTGGTGCCTGCCTTTACCGGCCTTGGCGCGCCGTACTGGAACCCGCATGCGCGCGCGGCCATTACGGGGCTGACGCGCGGCGCAACGGCGGCGCATGTCGTACGCGCGGGGCTGGAGGCGCAGGCCTACCAGACCGAGGATCTGATGCAGGCCATGCAGGAAGATGCGGGTAAACCCTTCACCGAAATCCGCGTGGACGGCGGCATGGTCAAGAACAACTGGGTATGCCAGTTCATTTCCGACATCACTGCCAAGCCCGTGCTGCGGCCGGAAATTATCGAGACTACGGCGCTCGGCGCGGCCTATCTGGCGGGGCTGCATGTGGGGATTTTCAAAACGGTGGACGATATCGCCGCCGCATGGGTGTGCGAGCATACCTTCACCCCCGCCATGCCCGCAGCACAGCGCGATGCGCTGTACCAAGGCTGGCAAAAGGCCGTGAAACAGGTATTGGCGGGAAATTGATCATATAGATCCATCGCAAGGCCTTTATATTGACATAATACATAGGCTTCGGTTATCATATGATAACCTTTGCCTTTTGCTGTTTTTCTTTTGCGGAAGATCCTTCATGTCCGATATCCGGCGCATACACGAAAACTGGGAACATCGCTCTGCCGCGCTGGAGCAGGAAAGGGATGCGCTTTCCGCCCTGCGCGCGCCGCTGGGCATGCAGGTATCCGAATTCAACGTCACCAAGCCGGACGGCATGTGGGGCAAACTGAAACACGCCTTTACCAAAGCCACGAAAATTGCCGGCATCAATCGTCAGGTGGCGCGGCTGGACGGGCAGATCGCGGAAAAGAACAATGCTCTGCGTCAGGAAGCGGGCGAGGCCTATCGCCAATACGGCGAATTTGCGCTGGCGCAAATGGGTGACGACGGCAAAACGCTGCGCGCCAATTACGACCATATGAAAGAGACCAAAAGCAAGCTGAAGACCGCGCTGGCCGCCGTCGATCATGCGATTGCCGAATCCAGGGAAGCCAGCGACTGGGAAGGCATCGATATGATGAGCAACAATTTCGGCTTCAGCATGCTGTCCCACATGGAAACGCGCGAGGCCGTGGAGGCCCTGAAGGGGGCTTCCGCCGCGCTGACGGATTTGAACAAAAACCTGCGCGAACACCAGAAATTCGACAAGGCAATCCCGCAGGAACTGCAATCCGACAATAATTTCGACTTGTTCGTGGATGCCCTCAGCGAATTTGCCGGTATTTTCACCAGCTGGTCGAATATGGAGAAACTCGACCGCGCCGTGGACAAGATGCGGGATATCCGCAAAAACCTTGTCGGGATCGGCGCGGAAATTGACGAGAATCTGCGCCATACGCAATCCGTGGCCATTCAGGCCGTGCAAAACCGCCTCCCCGAGCTGACGCCGGCCGTGGCGGCGGTCGCGCCCTATCTGCCGGCCGATACGGTCAAAACGTTGAAAACCGGTCCGCGCGCGCTGAAACTGTAATCCCGAGTATGCCGTGACTTTTTTTGCGGCCCGCAAAGGACACAAAAAAAGAGGCCCGCTTTTTTTAGAAGCGGGCCCAAATTTCAAGCAATTTGGAGAAGATCACACACCCCGGACGACCCGTTGCCGTTTGTCCGAAATTTCCTGATGAGTTCAAGATATCAGGGAATGGTAAACGTCAGGTTAACGCCGCAGATTTTATGGCAGGGATGCGAAAACGCCTGTCAATAAAGGGTTTTTGACATCGCCGTTCCAGGCAAAACCCCGCCGGGCTGGGGGCGCGGCGGGGTTTTTGCGGGCGAATCTGCCGTCGCGGAAAGGTTTATTGGGCCTGACCGTGGCAGTATTTGTATTTTTTGCCCGAACCGCAGGGGCAGGGCGCGTTGCGCGGCGTTTTGCTCCATGTGGCGGGATTGTTCGGGTCGAACTCCGGCGCCGTGAAGGGCTGCGGCGCCGTATCCGCAGGCTTGGCCGCAGGATCCGCGCCGCGGCTCAGCACCGTATGTTTGGGCTGTTTCATCACCGGCATGGGCGGCGGTTCGCTGGCATGCAGTTCGATCAGGCACAGCGCGCTTGTCACCTTTTCACGCACGCGGGCCAGCATGTGCTGGAACATGGTGAAGGCTTCGTATTTGTATTCGTTGAGCGGGTCTTTCTGGCCGATGGCGCGCAGGAAAATCCCCTGACGCAAGTGATCCAGCTCCATCAAATGTTCTTTCCACGTCTGGTCGAGGATTTGCAGCAAAATGCCTTTTTCCAGACGGCGCATGTCTTGCGGGTCGATCAGCGAAGCCTTGGCCTTCAGGCGGTTTTCGACTTCGGCGCGCAGGCGCTCGCCCACGGTTTCGGCATCGATGCCTTCCTCTTTCACCCATTCCTCGACAGGCGGGTGCAGGCCGAGCAGGCGGTGCGCCTCGGATTTCAAAAGCGCGGCATCCCATTGTTCGGGGAAGCTGCCGACGGGAATGGCCGCGGCCAGTATTTCGTCGATCACGTCGTTGCGCATGTCGTCCAGCACTTCCGAGACGTCTTCGGCCATCATGATCTCGCGGCGCTGTTCATAGACGACCTTGCGCTGGTCGTTCATGACGTTGTCGAATTTCAGGATGTTTTTGCGGAAGTCGAAATGCTGGCTTTCCACTTTTTTCTGCGCGCGTTCGATGGCGGCGTTGATCCACGGGTGGATGATCGGCTGCCCCGGCTTCAGACCCATTTTTTGCAGGAACAGATCCATTTTGTCGGAGCCGAAAATGCGCATCAGGTCGTCTTCAAGCGAGATGAAGAACTTGGAGGCGCCGGGGTCGCCCTGACGGCCGGAGCGGCCGCGCAGCTGGTTGTCGATGCGGCGTGATTCGTGACGCTCGGAGCCGATGACGTAAAGACCGCCCGCGCGTTTGACCAGATCGCTTGCTTCCTCCACTTCCTTGCGGATTTTTTCCGTCAGGCGCGCGCGCGTGACTTCGTCGGCATCCGCGGGGATTTCTTCCGCCAGCCGCGCTTCGAGGTTGCCGCCGAGCTTGATGTCCGTCCCGCGGCCCGCCATGTTGGTGGCGATGGTGACCGCACCCGGCCGACCGGCCTGCGCGATGATCTGCGCTTCCTGCTCGTGATAGCGGGCGTTCAGGACGTTGTGCGGGATGTTCAGTTGCTTGAGATATTTCGACAGCTTTTCCGATTTGTCGATGGAGGTTGTGCCGACCAGCACGGGCTGCTCGCGGCTGCGGCAATCCTCGATCAGCCGCACGATGGCGTCGTATTTTTCCTGCGCGGTACGGTAAACCTCGTCATGGTGGTCGATACGGATGGCGGGCAGGTTGGTGGGCAGCTCCACCACGCGCAGGTTATAGATCGCCTCGAATTCGTCTTTTTCCGTCATGGCCGTACCGGTCATGCCGGCCAGCTTCGGATACATGCGGAAATAGTTCTGGAAGGTGATGGAGGCCAGCACGTGGTTTTCATGCTGGACGCGCACGCCTTCCTTCGCTTCCAGCGCCTGATGCAGGCCTTCGGAGAAGCGGCGGCCTTCCATCATGCGGCCCGTGAATTCGTCGATGATGACGACGGCATCGTCCTTGACGATATAATCCACGTCACGCTTGTACATTTTATGCGCGCGCAGGGCCTGGTTCAGGTGGTGCACAAGGGCGATGTTGTTCGCATCATAAAGGCCGCCTTCGGTCAGGATGCCCAGTTTGCGCATGACCTCTTCGGCGTGGATGCTGCCGTCGTCGGTCAGGGAGATGTTCTTGTTTTTCTCCTCGATCTCGTAATCCTCCGGCACCAGATGGGGGATGACCTTGTCCACGGTGCGGTACAGTTCGGCGGAATCTTCCGCCTGACCGGAAATGATCAGCGGCGTGCGCGCCTCGTCGATCAGGATGGAATCCACCTCGTCGATGATCGCGTAGTGGAAGGGGCGCTGCACCATGTCTTCCAGACGGAATTTCATGTTGTCGCGCAGATAGTCAAAGCCGAATTCGTTGTTCGTCCCGTAGGTGATGTCACAGGCATAGGCGGCGCGGCGCTCGGTATCGCTGAGGTTGGCGATGATCACGCCGACGCTCATGCCGAGGCCGGCATAAATCGGCTCCATCCAGCCCGCATCGCGCTCGGCCAGATAGTCGTTGACGGTCACGACATGCACGCCCTTGCCGGTCAGGGCGTTCAGGTAAACGGGCAGGGTGGCGACCAGGGTTTTCCCTTCACCCGTGCGCATTTCGGGAATGTAGCCTTCGTGCAGGGCGATGCCGCCCATCAGCTGCACGTCAAAGGGGCGCAGGCCCAGATAGCGGCGAGAGGCTTCGCGCACGGTGGCGAAGGCTTCGGGCAAAAGCTGGTCCAGCGTTTCGCCGGCTTCAAGACGTTGTTTGAATTTTGCGGTTTGCGCCGTCAGCTCCGCATCGCTCAGCGCCTGCATGGCGGGTTCGAGGGCGTTGATCTGGTCGATCCGTTTTTTATATCCCTTGAGAACACGTTCCGAATGGGTGCCGAACATCGTGCGTGCAAGTGCCGAAAACATATGTGCTATCCTTAATGATCGTGAACACATGACATATAACGGAAATCGCCGCCAAGTCAACAATCTGCGGCCTTTTTACGGCGGTGTGGGGTGCCTTGATACCCGCAGCGGCAAGCAGGGCGGGCGATGCGACAAACGCCTTGATAAAAGATCGAAAAGCGCCTTATATGGCGTAGCTTCATGCGTTTATTTATTGGGAGAATATGGAATGTCCTTTATCCGGAATATGCAAACATTGGGTATCGCCGCGCTGCTGGCCTGTGCGACCGTCAGCCTGCAACCGGCTGCGGCTTTTGCCGCCGATGATACCGTTCTGGCGACCGTCAACGGTGACAAGGTTCTGAAAAAAGAAGTCATGAACGTCATCAACAACTATCCCGTGCCGGTCAAGGAAGAGGACAAGCCTGCGCTCATGAAAATGATCCTGAGCCAGATGATCGACGAGCGCCTGATCGACGCGGATATCGAAAAAACCAAAATCATCGAGAGCAAGGAATATAAAGAGCGCCTTGACGTGATCAAAACCCAGCTGGCCAAGCAGATATACATTGAAAAAATGCTGGCAGGCAAACTGACCGACAAAGCCGTGAAAGCGGAATACGACAAGTTCAAGAAAGCCTATGGCGGTAAAACGGAAATCCGCGCCCGCCACATCCTTGTCCCCACGGAAACGGAAGCCGAGCAGGTGATCAAGGATCTGGACGCGGGCAAGGATTTCGCCAAGCTGGCGCAACAGCGCTCCTCCGGCCCCACGGCGCCGAACGGCGGCGATCTCGGCTATTTCGTCGAGGGGGATATGGTGCCCGAGTTCAGCAAGGCCGCCTTTGCCCTGAAGCCCGGCACCTATACCAAAACGCCGGTGAAAACCCAGTTCGGCTATCACGTGATCAAGGTCGAGGACAAGCGCGAGCGCAAGGTACCGCCGTTGGCAGGCGAGCTGGAAGGCCGCATCCGCAACGCGCTGGGGCAGGAAGCTTTGCAAAAGCATCTGGACACCTTGCATAAAAAAGCCGAAATCGTGATCTATGACGAAAAAGGCAATCCGATCGAAATGCCCAAAAAGGGTAAATAACCAATATATTTCAAAGGGAAAGAGCGCGGCTTCGCTCTTTCCCTTTTTTCGTATATACTGCGTTCCGCAGCGATATTTTTTAAATAACAAGGCAGAAAAGCAATGTTGAAGCGTTTTAATAAAGCAAGCGGCCCGCGCGAAATCGTGCTGGATGTCGAAACCACCGGTCTTTTTACCGCCGACGGCCACCGTATTGTCGAAGTGGCGGCGGTTGAAGTGCAGGGCCACCGCGTCACGGGACGGGAGTTTTATTCGCTGGTCAATCCCGAGCGCGATATTCCGGAAGAGGTCGTAAAGGTACACGGCATCGACAATGCCAAGGTTGCCGACAAGCCCACGTTCAAGGACATCGCGGCAGAGCTGCGCCGCTTCATCGGGGATTCCCCCGTTATCATCACCTGCCGCACCAAGGATAACTACACGCTGGATATCGCCTTCCTGAACATGGAATTCGAGCGCGCGGGCCAGCCGCCCGTGCCGGAAAGCCAGTGGGTGAACGTGCGCCGCTGGTCGGAAAACATGTTCGGTGAAAAAGCCGCCACGCTCGACAAGGTGCTCGACCGCTACGGCATCAGCCGCAAAGAGCGGGATGAAAACGGCCATAGCGCCATTCTGGATGCACGGCTGTTATCAGAGGTCTATCCGCGCCTTTTGAAAGATTACATGAGCAGCGGCGGCAATGTCGCATCGCCTGCGGCAAAGGCTGAACAACCAAAGCCAAATTCCTGAAAACATGAGCTGTTTTGATGCGATAGACGCGCCGCCGCGCCCGCGCCCCGACAAGATCGTGCATGTCGTGGCTGTGGCGCTGGTGGATCGCGACGGTCGCGTTTTGCTCGCCCAGCGGCCAGAGGGCAAGAACCTTGCGGGCCTTTGGGAGTTTCCGGGCGGCAAGGTGGAGGCCGGCGAAACGCCGGAGGCGGCGCTGATCCGCGAATTGAAGGAAGAGCTTGGCATCGATACGGCCGAAAGCTGCCTTGCGCCTTTGACCTTTGCGTCGCACCGCTATGACGATTTTCATCTCTTCATGCCGCTCTATGTCTGCCGCGTGTGGAAAGGGGCGGTCACAGCGCATGAACATCAAAACATCGCATGGGTTTATCCGCGCGACTTCAACCGATATCCCATGCCGCCGGCGGATATCCCGCTGATCCCCGCGCTTCAGGAATTGCTTTGATATGCACACAAAAGCAATTGATTTAAAAGAATTCTATGAAACAACCCAAGGCCGTATCGCCCAGCGGCTGCTGCGCCAGCATATCCGGCATTTCTGGCCCGATGTGAAGGGGCAGCGCGTGCTGGGCTTCGGTTACGCCACACCCTATTTGAAACCGCTGATGGCGGAGGCCGAGCGCACCATTGCCGTCATGCCTGCGCAGCAGGGGGCCGTTTATTGGCCGCCGGACGAGCCGGGGCTGGTGACGCTCTGCGACGAGGCGGAACTGCCGATCGAAACCAATTCCATCGACCGTTTGTTGATCGTTCACGGATTGCAGGGGTACGAGAATATGGATTACATATTGCGCGAAGCTTGGCGCGTGATGAAAGGGCAGGGCAGTCTGCTGCTCGTCGTGCCGAACCGCGCGGGCGTCTGGGCGCGGTTTGACCATACGCCCTTCGGCCACGGCGCGCCCTATTCGGTCGGGCAGATCCGCCAGATCCTCAAGGACTATATGTTTATTCCCGAAAGGGTGGAGCGCGGGCTGTTCATGCCGCCATCCTCCTCCCGCCTGATGCTGGCCATGGCGCCCGTCTGGGAAAAAATCGGCCAGCGGTTTTTCAACGCCTTTGGCGGCGTGAATATTGTGGAGGCGGCCAAGCAGCTTTATGCCGGCACCCTTGTCGGCGCGCCTTCAGCCGAGGCGGCGGTTGCCCGCCGCCGTTTCTTGACAGCGCCCAAGCCGCTGTCCAGAGTGAACAGAACAGCAGGAGACAAACCATGACCCAGCCCAAAACCAGCGATGTAACGCTTGCTCCCATGCCCAAGGCGGGCATTATGGACATCAAGGCCTATGTCGGCGGGGAGGGGCGTTTGGATGCCTTTGACAACCCCGTGCGCCTTGCCTCCAACGAAAACGTGCTGGGGTGCAGTCCGGCGGCGCGTGCGGCCTATCTCGCGGCGGGGGATGATTTGCACCGCTATCCCGACGGCAGCGCTTCGGCCATCCGCGCCGCGCTGGGGAAAAAATACGGCTATGATCCCGAGCAGATCGTTTGCGGCGCGGGGTCGGACGAGCTGATCTCCCTCATCGTGCGTTCCTACGCCGGTATCGGGGACGAGGTATTGTACAGCCAATACGGTTTTCTGATGTATCCCATCAGTGCCAAATCCGTCGGCGCCACGCCCGTGGCCGCGCCGGAAAAAGACATGCGCACGGATGTGGATGCCATGCTCGCCGCCGTCACGCCGAAAACGAAGGTTGTGCTGGTGGCCAACCCGAATAATCCGACGGGCAGTTACCTGACCCGCGCGGAAATGCAAAAACTGCGCGACGGCTTGCCGTCCGATGTGTTGCTGGTTGTCGATGCCGCCTATGCCGAATTTGTGGATGCGCCCGATTACGAAGACGGCAGCAGCCTTGTTGCGGCGGGGAACAATACCGTCATGCTGCGCACCTTCTCGAAAATCTACGGGCTGGCCGCCGTGCGCCTTGGCTGGGGCTATTGTCCGGCAGAGGTGGCAGGCGTGATCAACCGCGTGCGCGGCGCCTTCAACGTCAGCGCGCCCGCGCAGGCTGCCGGCATTGCCGCGCTGGCGGATGAGGATTTCATCCGCAAAACGCTCGACATGACCCATGCGGGCCGCAAACAGCTGACGGAAGGGCTTTCTGCGCTGGGCTATAAAGTCTGGCCGAGCGTGACGAACTTCCTGCTCGTCGAATTCGGCGACCGGGCGGAGGATCTGCGCCTGGCGCTGAAGGCGCAAGGCATTTTCATTCGCCAGATGGGCGCCTATAACCTGCCCCGATGCCTGCGCATCACCATCGGCACGCAGGACGACAATGCGCGTTTGCTGGCGGCGGTGAAGGCTTTCGCATAAGCGGCGGGGGCGCGCCTCAGGCGGCCTTGTTTTTCTCTTTTTCTTTTTCTTTTTTCACGCGGGGCGGCACGGTGCCGAGCTTCGGCCCGCCCGCTTCCTGTACCAGCTTATCGGAGGCCGCTTCCAGCACGGCTTCCAGCTCCGCCATGACTTTCAGCGGCGGCTGGCCTTCCGCCAGCGGGGGCAGGAATTCAAAAATGATCTTGCCGGGCTTTTTGAAAAACGCATTGCGGCCCCAGTACATGCCGGTATTCAGCGCCATGGGCACGATCGGCACCTGCAAATCCTTGTAGATTTTCGCAAGCCCGGGTTTGTAGGTTTCCGGCGCGCCGGGGGCGACGCGCGTGCCTTGCGGGAAAATCACCACATTGCGCTTGTCGCGCATGGCCTGTTTGCAACCGTCGGCAATCGCTTTCATCGCGGCCATGCCCGCGCCGCGGTCAATGGCGACCAGCCCCATGCGTTTCGGATACAGCCCCCAGACGGGCAGATAGGTCAGCTCCTTCTTCAGGATAATAACGGGGAAATTCAGCCGCGCCATGAAGGGCAGTTTCAGCGTTTCATAGGCCGACTGGTGCTTGGCGGCGATGATGAAGGGTTTGTCCGCCGGCAGGTTTTCCAGCCCGCGCATTTCCAGCGTCAGGCCCATGACGTATTTTTCGATCAGGGTGATATATCCGCCGTAGAAAAAGCTGATGATCTCCGTGCAGCGGCGCGGCGGCAGGGCCAGTGCCCAGAGCAGTACGATGCTCCAGAACATAGAGCCGAAAATATACAGCAGGTTGAAAAGAATGGAGCGCAGGGCGTTCATGTTATTTATCGCTTTCCGTTTTCTGGATGGTCTTTTTGCGCGGCCGCACAGGCAGGGCGAGCGCGGCAAGGTATTTGTTATACTCGCGGATGATCAGGCTGCGGTAGCGCGTATCGCGCCACCAGTTGTGCATGTCCATGCCGGCCGGAATCACGGGCCAGGGGCGGATTTCCCAATCGGTGCCGAGACGGCCGAATTCCAGCAGCGCGCGCTTCATGTGGTAATGCGCGGTGACGAGATAAAGGGAGCGGTAGTTTTCCGCCTCCATCCATTGCGCGGTTTCTTCCGCATTGCCGCGCGTATCGTCGGCATCAAAGCCAAGCACGACGCAGCAGTCGAGATCCGCATGCGCGCCTTTTTTCCACTGGTCCATCAGTTCGCGCACTTCCACGCCCTGATAAACGCCGGAGATGAACAGTTTTTCGCCGCGCCCCTGCTCCAGCAGGTCAAAGCCGGTTTGCAGGCGGTTGCTGCCGCCCGTCAGCACCACGATGGCATCCAGCCGCGCAGGGCTGTTGGACGCATCATTTGCGGAGAAGTCGTTGGCAGAGATTGCCGCCGCGGCATCGCGGAACATGTCGCGCGTGAAATTGTAAAGCCCGCCCAGCCAGAGGGCGGCGAGGAAAATCACGGCAAGCGCGGCGAGCGCAGGTTTTTTCAGCTTGTAGCGGGGGGGCATCAGTCCAGTCTCGCCAGCGCGTTCATGACGGTTTTTTGCGCGGTCAGATGCGCGATCAGCGCGCCCGCAAGAATGGGGGAGAACAACAGCACCGCCCATTCCACGGGACGGATGTCCAGCGCGGGCAGGATGCTGCTGTCGATCGTGCGGGTCATGTGCCCGATGGCAAAAAGCGTCAGCAGCATGGCCAGCACGCCGATGACCGCGCCTTTCAGCGTGCCTTTCAGCGTATGGTGGCGGAACTGGCGGGCGATATATTCGTCATTCGCGCCCAGAAGGTGCAGCGTTTCCACTTCCTGATGATGAATGGCAAGCTTGGCGCGCACCATGCCCGAAATGGCGAAAACGGCCAGCAGCATGATGACGCCCGACAGCAACAGCACAAACAGCCGCGCGGTATTGACCAGCGTGCTGACATCTTTCAGCGTATCGTCATGCGTATCGACGGTGGCCTTGGGCGCCAGCGCCAGAATGTCGGTTTTGAGCTGCGCGACATCGGCATCGGGGCGCAGCTTCAGGTCGATCAGTGCGGGCAGGGGAAGATCGGCCGGCATGGCGGAGCCGAGCCACGGCTCGATGAGTTTCAAAACCTCCTGCCTGTCGAGCGCGCGCCCGCCGGTCAGGGCAGGATGCGTATCGCCCAGTGCGGCGATTTTATGCGCCGTTTCGGTGAAGGCCTTTTGCGCTTCGGCATCGACTTTTTCCGTGCCTTCGGCGGGCATGGGCGGTTGCAATTCCACCGTGACGCTGCCCGAAAGCGAGGCGACCCAGTTATCGGTCATGCTGACCAGCCCGATGTTGACGGCCAGCGCCAGCGTCATGAAAAACACCATCAGCCCCGTCGCCCAGGGGACGAGATTGGCGCCCACGCCGCTTTCCAGCGCGATATCATAGTGATGTTTTTGAAAAATCTTCTTTGCCATGTTACGCCGCCTTTGCGCCGGAATGGGGCATGATGAGATGCCCGTTTTCAAGATGCATTTCGGGATGGCCGAAACGACGGATGATCTCCGCATCGTGCGTGGCGATCACGACGGTGGTGCCGTGTTTGTTCAATTCCTCGAACAGGTACAAGATCTTGATGCCGATGCCGGGGTCGATATTGCCCGTCGGTTCATCCGCGACCAGCAGCTTGGGCCGCGCAATCACGGCGCGGGCAATGGCGACGCGCTGTTGCTCCCCGCCCGAAAGGGTGGGGGGCTTGGCATCCATTTTGTCGCCAAGGCCGACCCAGCGCAGCAATTCGGTGACGTTGCGGCGGGTATGTTCCTCGTCCACGCCCGCAATGCGCATGGGCAGGGCGACGTTGTCATAGGCGGAAAGATGCATGAGCAGGCGGAAATCCTGAAACACCGTGCCGACCTGACGGCGCACGGCGGGCAGATCCTCCCGTTTCATGGCGGTTACGTCCTGCCCGAACATGCGGATGATGCCGCGCGTCGGCCGTTTGCCGACATAAAGCATTTTGAGCAGGGATGTCTTGCCCGCGCCGCTGGCGCCGGTCAGGAAATGAAAGGAGCCTTTTTCCAGCGTAAAGCTGACGTCGCTCAAAATTTCCGGTCCGGTGCTGTAACGCAGCCCGACATTTGAAAAGCTGACCAGTGACATCGACGCGTTTCCCTCAAGCATCTCCGCGCACGGCGCATGGCCTTGGGAAAACGGCCAAAAACCCCGCCGGAGCCTGCAAACAAAAAATGCAAAATTAACACTTTGCATGCTATCCTTATTCATATGGATGCGCCACTTTTATTTGTGCAATCTGTAAACTGATTATAGAAAAAGAAAATCTTTGCGATGCTGCTGCTGACGTGTGAGAAATGCCATACGACCTACCGCCTTGACGAACGTCATCTGGCGCAGGGCGGGCGCGTGGTGCGTTGCACGGGCTGCGGCAATACGTGGTTCGAGGCGCAGCGCAAAATCGCGGGCGTGACGGAAGAAGCCGCCGCCGAGATTTCTTTCGAGCGCATGCTGCAAAACGCCGCCGCCGCAGCGGGCGAGGCGGGGCATAGCGACAGCTCCCGCGCCATGACGCCGCTGCCGCAGGATTTCGACATGCCCGTGGTGGAAGGCAGACCGGGGGGGCTTGGCCCCAATGCCTTTGGTGCTTGCGTGTTCTTTTTGCTGCTGTTCATGACGCTGAACGCGCTGTTTTTGCCGCGCCATACGATTGTGCGGCATATGCCGGAAATGGCGCTGCTTTATGAAACTCTCGGCGCGACTTTGCAGGCGCCGGGCGAGGGGTTCAGTTTTTCCGAGCTGACGGCACGCAAGGAAAAGGCGGGGCGGGGCGAGCAAATGGCGCTGAGCCTGAAACTGTCGAACATCAGCGCCCGCGAAAGGGTGCAGCCCGCGCTTAAAATCACCCTGCGCGGGCCTTACGGCGCTTTCCTGCAGGAATGGGAACAGCCGCCGCAAAAGGAACAGGCCATGCTTGCGCCCGGCGAGACGGTGCCGCTAAAATTATTCTTTGCCGATGTGCCCGAAGGCGGCAGTACGGTGGATGTGACGGTGCTGGAACATTGATTGATTTATTTTTTTAAGAGGTAAACGACATGACGGACGATCAGCCGAAATGGATTCTGGTGGCAGATGACGAGCCTGCCGTGCGCCAGTTTGTGGAACGTGCCCTGAACTACGCGGGTTATGCCGTGACCGCCGTGCCGGACGGCAATGCCGCGCTGGAGGAACTGGGCAAGCGTCCCTATGACCTGTTGCTGACCGATATCGTCATGCCGGAGCTGGACGGCATCGCCCTTGCGCTGAAAGTCAGCAAGGATTATCCGCAAACGCGCATTTTGATGATGTCGGGTTACGCCAACCAGCGTCAGCGCGCGCATAACCTTGATTGCCTCGCGCATGAGGTGATCAGCAAGCCCTTCACGCTGGAGGAAATCACGCGTCGCATCGGCACTACGCTTGCGGCCTGACGGCTCCGTTTTTGTTTTCTGATTATCTGATTAATTGTTCAGCAGGCGGTCGATGTATTCGCGCTCGATCCGCGGGCGTTCCCAGTTGTTGGAACGGCCGCGCAATTCGCGGATGATTTCCTGCACGCGGCGGCGCTCTTTTTCATCGGGGATTTTGACCGAGCCGGTGCCCGATGTGCCGGTGCAATTGCCGAGCGGGTCGCGTTCTTCCGGCGGGCAATCGCCCTGTTGGCGGCCTTCCTGCTGCCGGCCGCGACCGCCGAAGGAAATGACCAGTTGCTTCATTTGCTCCGCCATGTGCTGCACGGATTGGTCCATGCCTTCCTGCAATTTGTCCAGCGCGGCTTTGGCCAGCTTGCCGCCTTCCTGCAGGTCACCGGCATGGAAGGCCTGTTCGGCCTGTTCCATCAGATCCGCCGCCGCGCCAAGGCTTTCGGGTACGGGCATGCCCTGACCGAGCCCCTGGGTGATGCTGTCCAGCTGTTTGCGCAGGCCGCCTTCCTTTTCGCCCATTTCGCGCATTTCTTCTTTGGATCCGTCGGATTTATTTGCCTGATCGACCAGTTCCTGCTGCGCGTGGATGACTTTTTGCAAGTCGTTCATCGCCTTGGTGGCCTGCGCCTGTCGTTGCTGCATTTCGCGGATTTCCTCCGGCGAGGCGTTTTCGACCGCGCGGCGCAGTTGCTCCATGGTTTTCTGCATGTGCTTGCGCGCTTCCGCGTCCGACATGTTTTGCAACTGCCGCATCAGGTCTTCCATATCCATTTCCTGACGGATGCGCTGCGCAAGCTCGGGCGAGAGCTGTTCGCCGTTCTGCATCTGGTTTTCGGCCATCTGGCGCATTTCGTTGGCGAGCGCCTGAAAATAGGCGCGCATTTTTTCCGAGACTTCCTGCATGATCTGTTGCAGCTGTTCCTCACTCGTATCGGGGTTGTTGAGCGCCTGCGTCATTTTTTGCAGCGCCTCGGTCAGCGCGTCCCGCGCCTGCGCCAGGCCGCCTTCCTCCACGCGCAGGGCCAGCTCCCACAGCAGGTCGCGCACGCTGGCAACGGATTCCGCATCGCCGTCATAGCCCAGACGTTTCACCGCCATGACCAGCCCCAGAAAAACGACGGGATCGCCGTTGAAGAAATGCGGGCGGTTGGCGATATTGGCCAGCGTTTGCGCCGTGATCTTGCGCGTGATCGCATTGTCGAAATAGGTAAGGCGTTTGCGCTCCAGATTCAGCCGCGCGGCGGTCGGGTTTTTGAAATCCCGCTCCGGCAGGACAAAAACCTCGGTATTGCTGGTGCTGCGGTTGCCCGCATCGTCTTCCGCCGTCAGAGTCATGCGCACCGGCGTGCCCGACATGGGGTGGCGGGACAGGCGGAAGGTGTGGTTCTGGTTGTCCGTCGCCGCATTGCGGATAAAGGGCACATCCAGATAAAGCGTTTCCGCCCACGGATTATCCGTGTTTTCATCCAGCGGTTCGATGGTGGCGGTCAGGCTTTTGATGCCGTAATCGTCACGCGCATCGAAAATGATTTTCGTGCCCGCGCGGTCCGCTGCCGTGACCAGCAGCAGGGAAACGGCGGGGGGCGTATCGGGCGTGATGTCGATCGGCCATGTACCGAGCGTGCGGAACCAGCCGAGCTTCACCTCCGCCGTGCCGCTTTCCGTCAGCGGAATTTCCAGCGTGAAGCTTTTATCCGCGGCCTGCGTGAAGGCGTAATCCTTGCCGGCATAACGCAGTTTGGGCGTGGAGGCCGTGCCGCCGATGCGGATTTTCAGCAGGCTGCCCGCCGGAACGGCGGCGGTGCTTTCCGTCGTGCGGCCCAGCTGCGCGGTGGCAAGGAAAACGGGCGGTTTGCCCGTATAGCCGGGCGGCTGCGCCCAGATGTCGAGCGAGACAGCCGTGCCGGGCAGGGAGAAATTGATCTGCGGGCGCAAGCCCTGCATCAGGCGGAAGCGGACATCCTGCTGCGCCATGACAAGGCCGATGACCAGAAACAGCAAAGCCGCATGGCGCAGGGCGAAACGGTCGCGCGCGGCGGCATCGGGGCGCGGGCGCCAGATTTTCAGTTTATCCCAGTCCTTTTTGCGCGCTTCCTTTTCGCGTTCGAACAGTGCGGCCGCAGCGGCATCCGTACCGGCGGCGGGCCGGTCGTGCATCATGTCCAGCGGGCGGTGGCGCAGGCCGCTTTCCATTTCAATGCGGCGTTCCACCTCCCGCCGGCGCGGCAAGCGGAAGGGCGCGCCGAGATAAAATCCCGCAAAAATCGCTGCCGCCGTGAAAAGGCCGAGCAGCACGACATGCCCCGTATTGCCGAACATCAGCACAATCTGCGTCAGCGACAAGGCGGCATAGAACATGATAACGGTGGCCAGCGGCCAGAAGCTGCTCCACAGGCGTTCCAGCAGCAGGGTGAAAAAGCTCCACCCCAGCGTCCAGAAATATGCCAGTTGCCGCTTCAGTTTCCGCATCAATCCATCCAGTCCGGTACAATGTCCTGCGCGATGATATCCGCCACCGTTTGCACGCGGCGGATCAGGGTGAATTTCCTGCCGTGCACCAGCACCTCCGGCGCGAGCGGGCGGGTGTTGTAGGTGGAGGACATGACCGCGCCATAGGCGCCGCTCGACATGATGGCGGCAAGATCGCCCGCCTGCATCGGCGGCAGTTTTTCGCCCATCAGGAAGGTATCGCCCGTTTCGCATACGGGGCCGACGACATCATAGGTCACGCGGCCGGTTTTTTTCTTCAGCGGCAGCACGGCGTGATAGGCATCGTACAGCGCGGGGCGCATCAGGTCGTTCATGGCGGCGTCGAGGATCAGGAATTTCTTGTCGCGGCCTTCCTTCACATGGCGCACGCGCGTCAGCAGCACGCCCGCATTGCCGACGATGGAACGCCCCGGCTCCAGCACGATATGCACGTTGAGCGGCATGATCACGTCGCGCACCATCAGCGCGTAGAAGGTCAGGTCGGGCGGCGTTTCATCCTTGTAGGTAATGCCGAGTCCGCCGCCGAGATCGACGCGGGTAATGGTATTGCCCTGTTTGCGCAAGATGCGCACCAACGCGGCGACACGCTGATAGGCGCGCTCGAACGGCGCGATGGCCGTCAGCTGCGATCCGATATGCACGGCCACGCCGACGGCGGCAATGCCTTTCATCTTCAGCGCTTTTTTATACAGCGCGGGCGCTTTGTCGATATCGATGCCGAATTTGTTTTCTTTCTTGCCTGTCGTGATCTTGGCATGGGTCTTGGCATCCACGTTGGGATTGACGCGAATGGCGACAGGCGTGACTTTTTTCAGCCTGGTGGAAAGCTTGTCGATCAGGACAAGTTCCTTTTCCGATTCCACGTTGATCTGGAAGATGCCTTTTTTAATTGCGGTTTCCAGCTCTTCCGCCGATTTGCCGACGCCCGAAAAAACGATTTTCTTTGCCGGAATTTTGGCGGCAAGGGCGCGCGCCAGTTCCCCTCCCGAGACGATATCCGCGCCCGCGCCCAGCTTGCCCAGCAGACGCATGACGGCGATGTTGCTATTGGCTTTGCAGGCGTAGCAGATGGTCACGTTTTTCAAATCCGTCACGCGGGCGAAGGCATCGCGATAGGCGTTGTAGTTATGCGTGATCTGCGCCGCAGAATAGCAATAGACGGGCGTGCCGTATTTGTCGGCGATTTTTTCAAGGGCAACGTCTTCCATATGCAGGGCGTTGCGGACATAGCGGGTGGTTTGCATCAGCGGTACAGCCTTTCCGGTGCCGGATCGTATTTGGGGTCAGGGTAGGTGCGGGGGAAAGGGTCGTTTTTTTCGCCCTGCGGCGGGTCAACCTGCCCCGGTTTGATGCCGCAGCCCGCCAGGCCCGCCGTCATCAGGCAGATGGCCAGCGCCATGCAGAAAACCTGCAAGCCGCGACGCGGGCGATCCGAAAAAACTGTTAATCTCATGAAGCGCTCTCTATACTTCCGCAACGTTTGTTCTTTCAAAAAACAGGAAGAGGAAGGCAGCCATGCCGCTGACACCGAAAACCCGTATTTTGCTGATGCTTGGCGCCATGATCGGCGCGGCTTTGTTATCTTACACTATTTTAGCGAATATACAGCCTTCAGACATTAAAAATATGGAAACGGGCGCGAAAAAAGCGGCCGAACGGGCGGAGAAAGCGGCCGCCGCCGGCCACCCCGCCGCCGTGTCGCCGGAAACCGTCACGGAACTGGCTCCCGCGACCTTTTACGATGCGGCGGGCAAGGCGTATCGGCTGGCCGATTTTGCGGGGCAGGTGGTGCTGGTGAACCTCTGGGCCACATGGTGTCCGCCCTGTATTGCGGAACTGCCTTCGCTGGATTTGTTGCAGGCGCGGTTGCGCGCGGCGGGGCTGCATGTCCTGCCCGTTTCCATGGACCGCAAGCCGATGGCGGAGGTGCAGGCCTTTCTCGATGCCCGCAAGGTGGAGCAGATGACGCTTTACATGGACAGCGACCGCGATATCGCCCGCAACTGGGGCTATAACGCCCTGCCCGCGAGCTATCTGATCGGCCGCGACGGCAAGGTGATCGAGGTATTTATGGGGCCGCGCGAATGGACGCAGGGCGAGGTTTTTGAAAAAATCAAGGCGGCGCTGCAATCCCCGCCGCCGTCATCCACGCCGTAAGATTTCCCGACAGGGCGGCGCTGTCGCCCGCCAGCAAAACGGTTTTCAGGCGGCTGGTATCGCCCGCCAGCAGGGTAAAGGATGATTTGGGCAAGCGCCATGTTTTGGCCAGCAGCGCAATGACGGCCTTGTTCGCCTTGCCGCCTTCCGCCACCGTTGTCACGCTGATTTTCAGCCGCAGCCTGCCGTCGGCATCGGGTTGCAGGCCCGTGACGGCCTCGCGCCCCGCGCCCGGCGTGACGCGCAAAAACAGGCGCAGGCCGTCCGCATGCGGTTCAAAGAACATGACGGATTTACTTGCGCGATTGTGCGGGCTGGGATTGTTTTTGCGGCTGTTTTTGCGCGGGCGACAGCGTGCTGACAGGCGCGTAGTTGATTTTCAGCGCGCCTTCCATTTTGCCCGTCGCGGTATTGATGTAGAAAATATATTCGCCCTTGGTCGTGCGCGTATGCAGGGCCACGCCGTTTTTATACGGCATCATCTGGCGGATGGTGCTGCGCGGGGGCAGGGTGACGTGTTTCAGCCCCTCCGGGGCGGGGGAAACTTCGACGCCGTTCAGGACCAGCGTCGGCGGGGTGTTTCTTTCCTGCTCCTGCAGGGCGCGCTGGCGGGCAAGATCCGCATCGGCCTGCGCCTGTCTTTCCTGTACCGATCCTGCGCTGCCGCCGAAACGCTTGTAAATGCCATAGCCGAGAAGGCCCAATGCCAGAACAATCAGAATGGACATTACGGCAACGGCGCTTTTCAAACCCTTCATGGCTTTACTCCTTTGTTTCGCGTATATTCATAGCATGGAAACGATAACGGTCAAAGCATTGGATCAGGACAGCGGCCAGCGGCTCGATAAAACGCTGGCGGGACATATCGCCGATATGTCCCGCGCGCGGTTGCAGGCGCTGATCGAGGCGGGTAACGTCCGCCAGGGCGGCGTGCCCGTGACCGACAGTTCGCGCAAAGTCCGTGCGGGCGAGGAATTTACCGTCACCATCCCTCCCGCCGTGGCGGCGGAACCTGTGGCGCAGGATATTGCACTGGATATCGTTTACGAAGACGACGACCTGATCGTGATTAACAAGGCCGCCGATATGGTCGTGCATCCCGCGGCCGGCAATCCCGACGGCACGCTGGTCAATGCGCTGCTGGCGCATTGCGGGGACAATCTGTCGGGAATCGGGGGCGTCAAGCGGCCGGGGATCGTCCACCGGCTGGACAAGGAAACATCGGGCCTGATGGTGGCGGCCAAAAACGACAGGGCGCATCAGGGGCTTTCCGCGCAATTGTCCACCCGCACGCTGAAACGGGTGTATCAGGCGCTGGTCTGGTCGCTGCCGTCACCGGCGCGCGGCGTGATCGAAACCCTGATCGGCCGCAGCCGCACCAACCGCAAGAAAATGGCGGTTCTGGAAAGCGGCGGCAAGGGGGCGATTACGGAATATCAAACGCTGGAAGCCTTCGGCGTGCTGGCGGGGCTGGTGGAATGCCGTCTGCAAACGGGCCGCACGCACCAGATCCGCGTGCATATGGCGCATATCGGCTATCCTTTGATCGGAGATCCCGTTTACGGGAAATCGTCACCGACGCGGTTTTTGAAGCAGCATAAAGCGGACGGGGAACTCGCACGCGCGATGCTGGATTTTCCGCGTCAGGCGCTGCATGCCGCGCAGCTTGAATTTATTCACCCGATCAGCGAAAATAGAATATCATTACGTGCCGAACTGCCGGCGGACATGCAGGCGCTTATCCGCGCCCTGCGCGACGGTACAAAGGTTTGACGTGACAAAAGATTAACGGAAGGATCAGGCTATCCGATGACATCTGACACCGATCAAAATTTCCCGCCGCCGATACCGGACGCCGATGCGCCCGAGGATATGGCGCGGTCGACGCCTGAAGTGCCGCCCGCCGCCGAGCCGGCGCCGGAGAAGGATTTGAAAAAATCCTTCGGTCAGATTTCCATGATGCAAAAAGGCGACGAAGTCTCGCTCGACAGCCTCGACGCTTCCATGAAGCGCGTGCGTATCGGCGTGGGCTGGGATGCGCCGGCGGAAAAGGAAGGCTTTCCGGTGGATATCGACCTTTCCGCCTTTATCCTGAACATGAACGGCCGCGTGCGCCGCGATACGGATTTCATTTTCTACAACAACCTTGAAACCGACGAAGGCGCGATCCGTCATACCGGCGACAGCACGGAAGGCGAAGGCGAGGGCGATGACGAGGTTGTCGAAATCGATCTTGACGCCATGGGTTTCGATGTCGAGAAAATCGCTTTCTCCGTCACCATCCACAACGCGGAAGAACGCCAGCAGACTTTCGGTCTGGTGAAAAACGCCTATATCCGCCTGATCAACATGGACACAGGGGTGGAGGTCGCGCATTTCGACCTGACCGAGGATGCTTCCGAAGACAATGCGATCATTTTCGGAGAGCTGGAGCGGGACGGGGCGACGTGGAAGTTCCGCGCCCTTGGCACCAGCTCGCGCGGCGGGCTTTACCAGATTGCGCGGGAATTCGGCGTGAACGTGGCCGCGCCGTGAGGCGGACCCGCCCTCCGCTGCGATAAGCAATATTTATCGCACCATGCGCATTCATACATTGTTCTGATAAAGAAAGCGGCTAACCCCGCTTTTTTTATAGGTTTTCCGCCAAATCGCGCCTTTCGCGGCGCGCCGCCAATCTTGACAAAATTTCTTGAAACCCGCATCTTCGGGAGCATTCGCGATCCGTCGCAACGATTTTATGAACCTTTAAGAAAGAAAGGGTGCAAACCTATGCTTACCATCGGTCAAAAACTTCCCGAATTCAGCCTGACGGGCGTTGTTTCCTCCGACCCCAAAACCGCTTTTGAAACCATCACCAACACCTCCTACAAAGGCAAGTGGCTGGTGCTGTTCGCATGGCCGAAGGATTTCACCTTCGTCTGCCCGACGGAAATCGCCGCTTTCGGCAAGCTGACCCGTGATTTCGCCGACCGCGACGCACAGGTTCTGGGCCTCAGCACCGATTCCGACTACGTACATCTGGCATGGCGTCAAAACCATGCGGATCTGAAAGATCTGCCCTTCCCGATGCTGTCCGACATCAAGCGCGAACTGTCCACCGCGCTGGGCATCCTGAACGACGATGCCGGCGTATGCAACCGCGCGACCTTTATCGTCGATCCGCAAGGCGTGATCCGCCACGTTTCCGTGAACGACCTGAAAGTCGGCCGCAACGTGGACGAAGTCCTGCGTATTCTGGATGCGCTGCAAACGGACGAGCTGTGCCAGTGCAACTGGAACAAAGGCGACGACACGCTGAAAGCGGCATAATCGCCCGCCTGTTTTTACAGAAACGCCAAAAACGCCCGGAAGTCTTTCCGGGCGTTTTTTGTTGCACTGCTTCGGTGGCTTCCGTGGCAGGTTTAGGCTATGATCCGGGCGCGGAGTCTTCCGCGCTGTAGAATAAAAAACAAAGCAGGAAAGCCATGTCCAAAGCGCGTAAAAAAACAACAGAAAAAACAACCGTCACCGCAGGCACCCGCACGGTCAAACCTGTGCCGAAAAAGGCAGCGAACAAGGCCGCGGGCGGCGGCAGCTTCGCGGATGTTTTTCTGGCGCATCTGCCGTCCGACGACAAGGCGGGCTGGTCGCGCGCGGATCTGGCCGTTTTTGCAAAATCGATGCAGGACTTCGCAAAAACGCGTAAAGCCAATACGGCGGCGCTGCGCGTTTTCAACCCGGATAAAAAACGCGACGGGTTCCACACGGGCTGCACCGTGGTGCAGATCGTGAACGACGATATGCCCTTCATCATCGATTCCGTCACGGCGGAGCTGAACTGGCAGGGCATGACGGTCGATCTTTTGCTGCACCCGATTTTGAACATCAAGCGCGATGCCGCCGGCAAAATGCTCGCCGCAGCGCCCATCAAACAGGCGGCGGAGGGATACAATGCGGAATCCACCGTGCATTTGCATCTGGAACAGACGCTGACGGCGGAAGCCTGCGCGAAACTTGCGGAAACTCTGCGCGAGGTGCTGGTGGATGTGCGCCGCGCCACGGGCGACTGGCGCAAGATGCTGAAAAAGGTGGATGACATTCTCGCCGCGCCGGAAGGCTTTGGCCGCGGCCACGCGGCGCAGGATGTGGAAGAGGCGAAGGATTTTCTTGCCTATCTGCGCGAAAACAACTTCACCTTCCTTGGCTACCGCGAATACCGTTTCTCTTCGCGCAAGATGCATACGCATTCCGAATTTTTGCCGGAAAGCAACCTCGGCATCCTGAAGCGCGGGCAGTCGCTCGGCTTTGGCAGCGGCATCAGCAATGCCAAGGTGGAGGCGCTGTCGAAAACGCGCTGGCCCGTCATGGTCAGCAAGCTGATCGAGCAATATGCCGCCGTGCACCGCCGCGTGCCGATGGATGCCATCGGCATCAAGATCATCGGCAAGGACGGCACGCTGGAAGGCATGCATCTTTTTGTCGGTCTTTTCACCTCCAGCACCTATTCCTGCCGCACGGGCGAAGTGCCGATCGTGCGCCAGAAAGTGGCCGAAACCATCCGCGATGCGGGTTTCATCCGCGGATCGCACGACTACAAGGCGCTGGAACACATCCTGGAAAAAATGCCGCGCGACGAATTGTTCCAGGCGACCAGCGAGGATGTGCAAAAGCTCTCCATGGGCATCCTGCGCCTGCAAGCCAAGCAGCGTATCGCCCTGTTCACGCATATGGATCCGATGAAGCAGTATATGTCCTGCCTCGTCTATGTGCCGCGTGACCGTTACAACACGCGTTTCCGTCTGCAGGCGGCGCGCATTATCGAACACGGGTACAAGGGCCGCGTGGTGAACTATTTCACGACGCTGGACGACAGCCCGCTCGCGCGCGTGCTTTTCACCGTGCTTTTGGAAGAGGGGGCGACGGAAAATTACGACGAAGCCTATATCGAAGCGCAGCTGATCGAACTGGGGCGCGAATGGGATGAACGCCTGAAACAGGTACTGGTCTCCGCGCATGGCAAAACGCGCGGGGCGGAACTGGCCTTTATTTTCGGCCGTGCCTTCCCGACGGCGTATCATGAATCCATCCATATCGACAATGCGGTGCACGACATCCGCCATCTGGAAGAAATGATGCGCGACGGCAAGAGCATCAGCATCGATTTCTACCGTCTGCAGGATATGGAGCCCGGCGAATTCCGCCTGAAGGTGTATCACCGCGAAACCCCCGTGCCGCTGTCGGACATCCTGCCGGTATTGGGCAATATGGGGCTGCGCTCCTATTCCGAAATGCCCTACGAGGTCAGGCCGCACGGGTTTGACGGCGCGATCTGGATCCATGACTTCGAACTGAAAGGCCCGCCGCATACGGAGCTGGAGAAAGTAAAGCAGAATGTGGAGGAGACCTTCCTGAAAGTCTGGTCGCGGGAGGCGGAAAACGACGGGCTGAACGCGCTGTCGCTGAGCGCCAACCTGTCCTGGCGGGAGATTGTGATCCTGCGCGCCTTTACCTGCTATATGCGTCAGGCGCGCTTCCCGTTCAGCCGCCTGTATATGGAGCAGGTGCTGAACGCCTATCCCGCCATTGCCTGCGCGCTGGTCGATCTGTTCAAGGCCATGCATGACCCGAAAGCGGGCGCGCAGGCGGGGGCCAAACGCAAAAAGGCGGCGGAAACCATTCTGGAACTGTTGCAGGATGTGCAAAAACTGGATCAGGACCGCATCCTGCGCAGCTTCAAGATGCTGATCGAAAACACGCTGCGCACCAACTATTTCCAGACCGCGGCCGACGGCACGCCCAAACCGTGCCTTGCCGTGAAGCTGGACAGCGGCAAGATCGACGGCCTGCCGCTGCCGCGCCCCTATGTGGAAATCTACGTCTATTCCCGCCGTGTCGAAGCCGTGCATCTGCGCGGCGGCGAGATTGCGCGCGGCGGCATCCGCTGGTCGGACCGCCACGACGATTTCCGCACGGAAATTCTGGGCCTGCTGAAATCGCAGATGGTGAAAAACACCGTCATCGTGCCCGTGGGCGCAAAGGGCGGTTTCATCGTCAAGCAACCGCCGATGACGGGCGGGCGCGAGGCCTATCTGCAAGAGGGCATCGAATGCTACAAGCTTTTCGTGCAATCCATGCTCGACATCACCGACAACAACGTGAAGGGCAAGATCGTGCGTCCGAAGGATGTCGTTTGCCATGACGGCATCGATCCCTATCTCGTCGTGGCGGCGGACAAGGGCACGGCGACATTCTCCGACATCGCCAACGAATTGTCGGTCAAGGCCGGGTTCTGGTTGCAGGATGCTTTCGCTTCCGGCGGCTCTGCCGGCTATGACCACAAGAAAATGGGGATCACCGCCCGCGGCGGCTGGGAATCCGTGAAGCGCCATTTCCGCGAAATGGGCAAGGATATCCAAAAGGAACCCTTTACCGTGATCGGCGTCGGCGACATGGGCGGCGACGTTTTCGGCAACGCCATGTTGCTGTCGCGCCAGATCCGTCTGCAATTTGCCTTCAACCACCTGCATATCTTCTGCGATCCCGATCCGGATGCGGCAAAAAGCTATGCCGAACGCGCCCGCCTGTTCAAGGCGCGCGGCGGGTGGGATGCCTATGATACCTCGCTGCTGTCGGCAGGCGGGGCGGTATATGACCGCTCGGCCAAGTCCGTCAAGGTGTCGCCGCAGGTGAAAAAACTGCTGGGGCTGGACAGCGACACGCTGCCGCCGGACGAGCTGATCCGCGCGATTTTGCGCTACGAGGCCGAGCTGCTCTGGTTCGGCGGGATCGGCACCTTCCTCAAATCTTCCCGCCAGAGTCATGCGGATGCGGATGACAAGAGCAACGACGCCCTGCGCATCGATGCCCGCGATGTCCGCGCCAAGGTGATCGGGGAGGGGGCGAACCTCGGCGTGACGCAGCTGGCGCGTATCGAATACGCCCAGAACGGCGGCCGCATCAATACCGACTTCATCGACAACTCCGCCGGCGTGGATTGCTCCGACCACGAGGTCAACATCAAGATCCTGCTCAGCGATGTCATGACCCGCCGCAAGATGTCGCTGGTTCAGCGCAACAAGCTGCTGGGGCAGATGACGGAAGATGTGGCGGCGCTGGTGTTGCGCGACAACTATCAGCAAAGCCAGTCGCTGAGCCTGCAGGAACTGCTCGCGCGCGAGCATATCAACCTGCATGCCGAACTGGTGCGCGATCTTGAAAAAACGGGTCTGATCAAGCGTCAGCTGGAAGGCCTGCCGGACGAGGAAGGCTTCAAGCGTTTGATGCGCGACGGGCAAGGCCTGACGCGCCCCGAGCTGTCGATCCTGACATCCTATGCCAAGATGACGCTGTACACGCAAATTCTGGCATCGGATATTCCCGATGTGCCGGAGATGGAAAAGTTCCTGTTCGACTATTTCCCGAAGGCTTTGCAGAAATACGATGTCGAGATCCGCGCGCACAAGCTGCGCCGCGAAATCATCGCCACGCAGATCGTCAACGAACTCGTCAACCGCATGGGGCCGGTCTTCGTCGCCTCCCGCATGGCCAAGACGGGAGAGAAGGCGGAGGAGGTCGTCAAGGCTTTCCTGATCGTTCTCGGTGCCTATGGGCTGCAGGATATCTGGAGTAAGATCGAGGCGCTGGACAACCGCGTCCCGGCCGGCGTCCAGCTTTCCGCGCTGCACGAGGTCTTCAAGGTCGTCAAACGCGCCGTGACGTGGTTCTTGCGCTTTGGCGGAGATAACCTCGATGTGGCGGCGGAGATCGACGCCTTCCGTCCCGGCATCGATACCTTGCGCAAATCCATTCGCAAGATGGTACCGGAGGATATCAGGGCCTCCATCGCGCTGACCGAAAGCAAGCTGACGGGCGCGGGCATGCCGGCCCCCATCGCGAATGACATCGCGGTGATCAAGCTGCTGTCCTCGGCCAGCGATATCGTCAACATCAGCCGCAAGTCGCAGGACGCCGTGGATGAAATCGCCCCCGCCTATTTCATGGTGGGCGAGGTTCTGGGACTCGACTGGCTGCGCAACCAGGTTTCCGGCATCGTGCCCGCCAATACGTGGCAGGCGCGTGTCATGGGCGGTTTGATGGATGATTTCTTTATCCATCAGGCGGCGGTGACGGCGGCCATTTTTGCCTCCGTCAGCCGGAAAACCGTGGTGGACCGCAAGGTCGTCAGCGCGTGGTTTGACAAACATGTGGAAATGGTCAGCAAGATCAACCAGCTGGTGGGCGAATTGCGCGACCAGCCCAAGGTGGAGCTGGAAATGCTGGTGCTGGTCAGCCAGCGCATCGGCCAGCTTGTGCATGTGGTCAACTAGGGGTATGATTTCCTGAAAATCCCGGCAAAGGGCGCGGCCGCGGGTCGCGCCCTTTCTTTTTCAAGGCATCTTTGGGGTTCAAGAACAATCAAGGCCGCAAAAGGCCGTTATGGAGGGCTTCTCATGAACATCGACAAAATCAGCAGCGGCCGCAACCCGCCCGATGAAATCAACGTCATCATCGAAATTCCGCAAGGCGGCCATCCCGTCAAATATGAAATCGACAAGGAATCGGGGGCGATGTTTGTGGATCGCTTCCTGCATACCTCCATGGTCTATCCCGCCAATTACGGTTTTATTCCGCATACCCTTTCGGGTGACGGCGATCCTTGCGATGTCCTGGTCATCGGCCAGTTGCCGGTGATTTCCGGCGCGGTCATCCGCTCCCGCCCCATCGGCATTTTGTGGATGGAGGACCAGAACGGCGCGGATGAAAAAATCATTGCCGTGCCAGTGGATGATTTGCACCCGTTTTATGCCAAGATCGTCTCCTATCAGGACCTGCCGGAAATTTTGTGCGAGCAGATCGCCCATTTCTTCCAGCATTACAAGGACCTTGAAAAAGGCAAATGGGTCAAGGACCTGAAATGGCAGGGCGTGGCAGAAGCCAAACAGGCCATTCTGGACGGTATCGCCCGTGCCAAAAACAAGGCTTGAGCGGCAAGCTTCGTCCGTTACCATTTTTGCTCCGGCAGGTCACGCGTATGGGCGGCGACCTGATTGCCCTCCGCATTAAACGCGATGCTGTCGAAACTGAGGCCCCGCGCGCGGGCAATGCCGCGGCCGTGGCTGTCGCCCGCCCGCGCGGGATCGACGGTAATCCACGATTTCCAGTCAAAACCGGGGCCGGGATCGGTGATGACGACAAAAACGCCTTCGCTGCGCCGCGCGATCACGACTTCCACATGTTTTTCGCGGTTTTGCGGCAGCGACTGGCGGCGGGCGATTTCCTTTTCCCAGCTGTCCAGCTCCAGCAGCCGCGTTTTCAGATCATGGCCGATTTCAAGGCAGCCGTGTTCGACCGCGTTCAGCAAAAGCTCGTAAAGCCCCGGCTCGATCCGCGCGGGGTCTTTGAACATGCCCGCGGCGAAATGCGCCAGCGTGCGCGCTTCCTCCACGGTGCGGATCTTGAATTTGCAGGTATCGACCAGCGCAAAGCCGCCGGATTGCAACGGCGCGCGCAAGGCGGTTTTTTGCATGTCGGCGGCGGTGGCTGTCGCGGTGGATGTCTGTGCGGTCATGGTTTCCCCCTCTGTGCGGTTATGGACTATCTCTCGGTAAAGGCGGTGGACAGGGTATTGCGGATCGGCTTCAGCAGGTAATCCAGCACCGTTTTCTCCCCCGTAATAATATCCGCCATGACGGTCATGCCGGGCATGACGGTATTGCGCGGGTCTTCTCCCACGTAATTGCGGGCGAGCTTCACGCGGCCCTGAAAATAACGTTCTCCGTTTTCGGCAGCGAAAGTGGCGGCGGAGATGAAATCCAGCTTGCCCTGCACGGCGCCATAGCGCGAAAAATCAAAACTGCTGCATTTCACCTGCACATCCTGCCCCGTGCGCAGATGGCCGATATAGCGCGGCGGAATTTTGATGGAAACAATCAGCGGCCTGTCGGTGGGGATGATTTCCATCAGAACCTGCCCCGGCTGCACGACGCTGCCGATGGTATTGACGTTCAGCCCCTTGACGATGCCGCGCACGGGGGCGCGTATCTCCAGCCTGTCCACGCGGGCGCGCAGTTTTTCGATCATCTCCTTGTTCTGCGCGGCATTGGCAAGAATGCCGTCCAGCTGGCGGTTGGCTTCATCCAGCGTGCCGGCATCCAGTGAGGACAGGCGGTTTTCATACTCGGCAATGGCGCTTTGCGCCGTGGCGATCTGGCTGTTGATGCTGCGGATCTGGCCCTGCAACTGGTTATAGGCCTGTTCCGTTTCCAGCAGCTTGACCTGCGACATGACGCCTTGCCGGTGCATTTCCTGCCGCTTTTCATAGATGTCGCGGGTGATCGCAAAGTTTTGCTTGGCCGTTTGCAATTCGGCGCCCAGCGTGCCGATGGACTGCTTTTTTTGCCGGATTTGCTGCGTGATGATGGCGCGTTCTTTCTCCCGTGCGGCGGCCATACCGGCGTAGAAAGCCTCCTGATCCTTCAAAAGATCGGCACGCGCCGCAACCTCGGGCGGGAAGTTCGGCGGGCGGTTCTCGATAAAGGCGCGCAGGCGTTCTTCCTGCAAGGCAAGCGTCATGCCTTGTTCTTTCGCGCGGGCAAGGTCGCGCTCCACGCCCGCGCCGTCCAGCCGCAGGAGAATCTGGTCTTTTTCCACCGTATCGCCTTCCTGCACCAGAATTTCTTTGACCATGCCGCCTTCCAGATGCTGTACGACCTGTTGGAAGCCGGAGGGCACAACCTCGCCGGGCGTGCGGGCGATTTCGTGGATATTGGCAAAGGCGGCCCAGACGATAAAACCGAGCACCGAAAGGCTGACCACCGCCATTGTCGCACGGACAAGCCGCGGGCTGGCCGCTTCCTTCAGGCGGATGGACTGGGCAAGATAGCGCAATTGCTGTTCCTTTTTGTTCTTGTTCATGGTCAGGCCACCTCCTTCAGGCGTTCCAGCATGGCATCGCGCCTGCCCGCCACGGGTTTTTGTCCGCGGCGCAAATGCACGATGGTATCGGCCAGTCGCATCAGATCCGTGCGGTGCGCGACGACCAGCACCGTGCGCAGGTTGCGCGATTGTTCGATATAGGTTTTCAGATTTTGCCCCGCCGCGCTGTTCATGACGGTATTGGGCAATTCGTCCACCAGCAAAATCTGCGCGTTTTGCAAATAGGCGCGGGCCAGCGACAGCCGCGCTGCCAGCGAAGGTGTCAGGCGGAGCTGGTCCATCGGCCCGTGCAGGCGGTGTTGCGTTTCGGGCCAGATATCGGCAAGCTTCAGCGCGTTTTCAACATCCTGCATCGTGGCAAAGGGATTGCCGATGATGATGTTCTCCAAAAGCGTGCCGGGGAAGAAATCCGGTTTCTGCGGCACATAGGCGATCTGGCGGCGCAGCTCCATTGCCTCCATCTGGCGGATGTCGTACCCGTCGATGCGGATATTGCCGCTTTCGGGGCGGTAAAGCCCTTTGATGAGTTTCAGCAGGCTGCTTTTGCCCGTGCCGTTGCGCCCCGTGACGGCGGCAATGGTGCCGGGCTTCAATTGCAGGCTGAGGCCGTCCAGTACGGGCGCATCGCCGTCGTGATAACGCAAGGTGACGTTATCGACGGTCACTTCGCCGCGCAGGCCCGCCAAGGCGGCATGGGTGGTGGCGGTTTCCACTTCGGTTTCCATGTCCATCAGGTTATTGACCTGCTCGATGCTGTTGCGCAATTGCTCCAGCCGCGGAATCATGGTGCACAGGCTGTAAAAGGGCAGCAAAATGCGCCACACAAGGATCATGCAGGCCACCAGCGCGCCCGTGGTCATGCTGCCCTGCCAGATGAAATGCACGCCGATGCCGACGGTCAGCACCGCCGCCATGACGGTCAGGGCATGGGCCAGCGTTTCCGCCACGGTGCCGAGATACACAAGGCGGAAATTGAGCAAAATCTCCTTTCCGGAAAGGGTGGAGAATTTTTCCTCCCAGGCCTTGCCAAGTCCGTTCAGGCGGATGCCGCGCAGTTTTTCAAAGGTTTCGATCACAAATTGCTGACGGGCGGAACTGGCCTTGGCCGAAAGGCGGATAACGTTCTTGATCTTATGCCGCATCACGGCGAATAACAGCACATAGGCGCAGATCATGAGCAGCGGGACAAGGATGAGTTTCCCCGCAATCGCCGCCATGACGCCGATGGCAATCAGCACAAAGGGAATTTCAAGGAAGGAAAGGAAAACCGCGCTGCTGAAAAAATCGCGCACGGATTCAAAGGTGCGGATACGCGCCACCTGCGCGGCAACGGAGGCCGTTTCGATCAGGGCGGCAGGCAGGCCGATGAGATGGGCGAAAATCTTGCTGCCGACAAGGTTGTCCATCCGCGCCGTCATCCATGCCAGCCCTTCGGCGCGGATATCGCGCAAGGCCCATTCCGCCAGCAGCGCCAGCGAGACGCCAAGGGCAAGCGCGGGCAGGGCCGCCGTGGTGGCGGGTGAAATGACGCGGTCATAAACCATCATGATGAACAGCGGCGGCGCGAGCGCGAAAATATTCAGCGCAAGGCAGGTAACCAGAATCTGCCAGAACGTGCCGGAAAACCGTTTGACCAGCGCGGTAAACCAGCGCTGGCCGCTGCCCGTGCGCATGAAACGCGAAATTTCCTGCCGGTGCGGATCGAAAGGCACAAAAACCGTCGCATGCCCCGTGCGGCCCGCCGGTGCTGCGCGGCGGGACATGCGGCGGATGTCATGCGCCGCGCTGTCGTAATAGGTGATGTCGTCGGGCGTGGCGGAGAGCAGCACCAGCGGCGTATCGCTGCCCTGCGGCAGGAAGAGACAGGGGAAGAGGCGTTCCTCTACCTCGTTCATGCGCAGCGGCAGGGTGCGGCTGAAATAGCCGAGATTTGCCATGGCATTGACCAGCCCGACGTCATCCATATTTTTTCCCGCAGGCATGATTTCCAGCAAACGGCGGGTTTTGCAGTTCGGCTCCAGCGTCAAAATCAACGTGGACAGGCAGGCGGCCCACGGCCCGCGACGGCTGCCCGTGCGCCAGTGGATTTTATCCATCATTTCCATCAGGAACTTGATCGACATGCGGGCGGCATCGGTGCCGGCGGGCGGTGTTGTTTCCGGTACGGTTTGCGGCTGATCGGTCATGAAGCGGTCTTCCTGCTTTGGGTCACATGCGGTCTGCGGGTTTTGTGTCGGGGCAGATGCGGCGGTTGCAGGGCGGCCGTATCCGCCACCAGTTTGCCGTCCGCCAACAGATAGCGCCGTTTGGCCAGCGCCGTGAGATTCGCGTCATCCGTCACCAGCACAATGGCCGTATGGCGGCTGATCTGCGCCAGCAGGCCGAACACAAGGTTGTATCCGTCGCGATCCAGCGCGCGGTCGGATTCATCGAATAAAACGATTTTGGGATGCGCTGCCAGAACGCGCGTCATGGCAATGCGCTGGCGCAGGCCCGGCGGCACCTGATCACCTCCTTGCGGTTGCAGAATGGTATCGAAGCCGGAGGGCAGCAGCGCCACCTCCCGGTCCACATGCAGGCGGCGGGCAATATCCAGCGCGGCGGCTTCGCTGATGGTGCCAAAGCGCGTCATGTTGTCGCGGATCGTGCCGTGGAAGATCGTGCCGTCCGTGGCGATATAGCCGATATGGCGGGAGAGTTCCTCCGGCGGATAGCTGCGGATATCCAGCCCGTCCACCAGAATGGTACCGCTGTCGGGCGGATAGAGCCCTGCCAGCATTTCCATCAGCATGGTTTTGCCGCTGCCGCTGGCGCCGCGAATGGCCACGCAATCGCCGGGTACCAGATCCAGCGAAATATCGCTGAAAATCCGGCGACAGGCGATGGATTGCACGCTGAGATATCCCGTCGGCGCGGGCAACGCGGCGGCAGACGCGGGGATTGCGGCCAGTTTGGGCATTTTGAAAATGCCCGCGATTTTGCGGCGCGCGATGGCGATTTCCTGATACCGCGCCCAGAGCGACAGGCCGCGCTGCGCGGGCTGCATCAAACGGCCGGACAGTTGCAAACTGGCGATCAGGGCGCCTGTCGTCACATGGCCGGATACGGCGGCCATGGCCCCCACGGTCATGACCGCCGCCATCATCAAATGCGAAATCATGGTGCCGAAATTGAACGCGGCGGTGGAAGCCTCGGCGGTGCGAAAACTCGCCTTGCCGGATTCCTCCTGCAAATGTTCGTAGCGGCGGGTGAAAAGGTTTTCCAGCGCGAAAGCCTTCAGGCTGTGGATGCCTTTCAGGCATTCGATCAGGAAATCATACCGTTTGTCGTCGCGGCGGTCACGATCCTCCATCGCGCGTTGCAGGCGCTTGCCCTGCCATGCGGAGACGGCGACAAAAACGGCCAGCAAAACCGCCGGCACCATCACCAGCGGCGGCGCGATATAGGCGATCAGCGCCAGAAAAACGGGAATGAAGGCAAGTTCCGTAAGCGTGACCAGCACATAACCGTTTTCAAATTCCTTGACCTTGCCGATGGCGGTCAGGCGGTGCAAAAATTCGGCCACGCCGCAGGGGGCGCTGCGCGATACATCGGCGGCCAGAATTCGCTGCATGGCCGCCTCGGAAAGTTTGTGTTCATAGACCGCGCCGCTCCAGCCCATCATCCAGGCACGGGCAAGGCGCAGCAGCGTCTCGCAGCACACCGCCAGACTGACAAGGGCGATCAGCACCGGCAACGTGCCCGATTCCGGATTGGGCAGGATGCGGTCATAGACTTGCAAGGTCATGATGGGCAGGGCGAGGGACAAAAGGTTGATGGCAACCGTGGCGCAGAACAGATGCCCCCTTTCGGTATGGTATCCTTTCGGGCGCAATCCGCTGCCGCGAAACAGGACGCGCGGAGACTGTTTCGCCGTTTGTGCCGGTTTTTGTGATGTCATCCGAACAATCCTCCCCCCAGCAGGCCGTTGCCGAGGCCGGAGAGCAGGCCGCCCCCGTGATCGCCGCCGCCGCCCGAAAGCAGGCCGAGGCCTTCCGTCAGATTGCCGACAGGCTCCAGCAGGTTCAGTCCGCCGCCGCCATCGCCGCCCAGCAGGCCGAGCCCTTCGGCAATGCCCGCAATGCCGCCCGCGCCGTCGGTATCCAGCAGCGGCCAGCTTATATCGCTGCCGTTATCGGCAACGCCGCCCAGTGCGATGCTGAGCAGATCTTCGGCGCTTTCCAACACGCTGTCGATCAGGCCCATCGCGCCTTCCGCCTGCGTATCCGCATCGGCGGCGGTGCCGAGAATATCTCCGGCCATGCCGAGCAAATCCTCCACCACCGGCGTTGCCAGCGGGATATCCGCTTCCTGCGTGCCATGGGTCAGATCAATGCCCAGCAGGGTCAGGTCGATATCCAGCCCGATGCCGCCGTTATCAAGGCCGAGATCTATGCCGATGTCGATATCGCCGACGATATTTTCCACCGCATCCAGCACGATATCGACTTGCGGCAGGCCGATGTCGTTGCCAAGGGCGATATCGGTATCGGCGGCATCACCGTCCGACGCGCCCAGGCCGGAAAGCCCGCCGAGCAAGTCATCGACAAGTCCGCCGCCGATGATGCCGTTTTCCACGGTATCGCCGAGCGCGCCGAGGCCTTCCTCCACCCCTGCCGTGATATGGCCGATGCTGTCTTGCAAGGTGTCGCCGATATTTTCGGCGATTTCCGCCACATCCTCCACCGTCTCGGCGATGCTGCCGAGCGCGCTGTCCAGCATATCTTCGGGCGCAGCTTCGGGGTCGAGCAGGGATTCCAGCACAGGGGAGACCACCGGCACCTCAAGGGCCAGCACTTGCCCCTCCGTCAGGTCGATGCCCGCAACCACGGTATCCAGATCAATGCCCAGCACGCCATCGTTTTCCGTCAGGCCGAGGCCAAGGTCGATATCGCCGGTGATGGCCTCTATGGGGTCCAGCGAAATCTCGATCGGCGGCAGGCCGAGCGGCGTGGAAATGGCGATATCCACATCATCGGGCGATGTATCCTGCTGCCCGATCTGGGAGAGCACATCCTCCACGGCCTCTTGCAGGCCGCCGGCAACGCCTTCCACAACTTCGGTGACGGTTTCGAGCGCATCTTCCACAATTTCACCCGCCGTGCCGACGGGATTATCGACCAGGTTTTCCAGCGTATCGGCAGAGGTGATGTTTTCAAGCAAATCCGCAACAGGATCCACCGCGCCGTTCACCACCGGCATGACGACAGGTACGTCAAGGTCGATATCCGCATGGACGAGAGGGATATCGGCCACAATCGTATCCACGCCGAGACTGATGCCGTCATCGCTATGGCCGATATCGACGATGATATCAATATCGCCGACGATATCTTCCACCACATCCAGATTGACGTCGATTTGCGGCAGGCCGAGATCGTTATGCACGGCAAGGTCCACATCGCCGTCATCCGCAGGCGGCTGGCCCAGCAGGCTGTCGATCAGGCTTTCGATCGTATCGCCGATGCCGTCCACAAGCGGTTGTACCGTTTCCGTTACGCCGCCCAGCACGGGGTCGGTGACATCCAGCACGGCATCCACCACGGGGTTGAGCAGCGGCACGTCGATATTCACTGTCGCATCCAGCACGGGCACATCCAGCAAAACGGTATCGATATCGACGGTCACGCCGTCATCACCGTGCGAAATATCCACGCCGATGTCGATATCGCCAACGATTTCCTCCAGCGGGTCGAGGTTGATATCGACTTCCGGCAGGTTCAAATCATTGGTGCCCAGCACGTCGATATCGTCTGCCGTATCTGCCGGATCATCCGGCGGATTGTCTGCGGGCGGGTTGTCTGCGGGCGGGTTGTCGGTCGGCGGATTGTCCACCGGCGGGTTATCATCCGGCGGATTGTCATTGGGCGGGTTGTCGTCGGGCAGGTCATCGTTGGGCTGTGTATCCTGCTGCGGATAGGCGGGCGGAGGATCAATGTTCAGCGCGCTTTCCTGCGCAAGGCTTTGCACGCTGTTCAGGTTGCCGTGGACAAAATCATCGCCGCCGTGCGGAGCGAGGCTGTTGGCGGCGGCATCCTCCCCGTTCTGCGTGGCGGCGTTGTTTTTGCCGGAGAGCGTTTTTTCAAGATCCGCCGCATCGCCGAGCGCACGGCCTGCGTTCATGAGCGCGGCCAGCGCCGTCAGCGATTCCATTTCCGCCGGTGCAATGCCGTCAAAACCGCCCGCCACGCCTGCCGCTTCGGACTGGCGGCCTTGCAGCAACAGGTAATTGAGGTTGCCTGAACCGAACAGGCTTTCCGTGATGCCGTCCAGATCGTCGGCCATGTAATTGTCGGCATCCAGCACATGGGTGGAAACGGCGCTGTCGGGCAGGGCACTGCCAGTTTCAACAGCGGGAATGTCGTTGACCGGGGGCTGGGATGAATGCGCGCTTGCCATGTTCCACCTCTCTGACAGGTCGGTTGTATCTATTCCCATAGTACAACCCAAAGTTTAACGAGAGTTTAAAATTTATCTTTATTTTTCAATATCATACATCTGTGTGTGTGAAAAAGTATGGGGAACATATCGGCGGTTCCGGCGGCCTTGAGGAGGGGGATCGTCAGGGCTTGGCGCAAGGCCGGATCGGGGGCGATCAGGCGTGTGTGCCGCCGTATATGTTCCCCGCCGGGCAAGGGGTATGATTAAACCAGCATGCCCAAAGTCATAGCGGATGCGGCGGGCGGCGGCGCAAGCCTGTGCCGCCACACGGGCGCATGTGGAGAAAGATAGCGCACGTCTTTTTCACTGCGCGCCATGCAGCCCGTCATGTTGCGTACCTTGACGGCGGCGGCGTAATCGGACGGGGCGAAAACCGTATGCACCTCCACCGCCGCATCGTGGCGGATGGTGACGCTGTAATATCCTTTGCCGTTGTTCATGGTGATTCCCCTCATAAAAAATTCTTCGCTGTGCTTTGCATGTCGCGTGCCAGCGAAAGCCGTGCGGATTTTCAAATGCTTGCGCGGGCGGTGCGGGCCGCGTCTTGCAAAATGCAAAAGACCGGCGTGGCGCTCTGCAAGACTTTCTTAAGGCAAAATGCCATACAATCAGAAATTGTACGGAGGCAGCATGAGCGCAGCGGAAATTTTGATTGTCGAGGACAGCATGGCCCTTTCGGCCACCTATCAGGAATATTTGGGCAGGGCAGGCTATACGTCGCAAATGGCCGCGACGGCCGATTCCGCCTGCCGACAGCTGAAAAAACGCCGCTTCGATGCGGTGCTGATGGATTTGAACCTGCCTGACGGCGACGGCATTTCCCTGCTCGCGCGGCTGCGCAAGGAAGGGATGGATATACCGGTGGTTGTTATCACGGCGGATCCGTCCATCGAAACGGCGGTGCGCGCCATTCGCGCAGGGGCGCAGGATTTTATTTCCAAGCCTGTCACCGCCGCGCGGCTGAACCTGACGCTGCGCAACGTGCTGGAGCAACAGGCCTTGAAAAACATCGTCAACGGTTATCGCGCCATGGAGCGGGACAGGTTTTGCGATTTCATCGGCCGTTCACCCGCCATGCAGATCGTATACCGCATGTTGGAAAACGCAGCACAAAGCCGCGCGCCGGTGTTTATCACGGGTGCCAGCGGTACGGGCAAGGAGCTTGCCGCGCGCGCCATTCATCAGCTCAGTCCGCGCAAGGCGGAGGCTTTCGAGGCGCTCAATTGCGCTGCCGTGCCCGGCAATTTGCTGGAAAGCGAGATTTTCGGTCATGCGCGCGGTGCTTTTACAGGCGCGGTGGCGCGTTACGACGGCGCGGCGGCACGGGCGCATAAAGGCACGCTGTTTTTGGACGAATTGCCCGAAATGCCCGTGGAGATGCAATCCAAGTTGTTGCGCTTTACGCAAAGCGGCGTTTTCCGCCCGTTGGGCGCGGGGCAGGAACAGGCGGTGGATGTGCGTTTTGTCAGCGCCACCAACCGCGACCCCCTGCAAGCCATGGCAGAAGGGCAGTTGCGGGAGGATTTGTATTACCGCCTCAATGTTATTTCCATCCATTTGCCGCCGTTGTCGGCGCGGGGAGATGATGTTTTGCTGATCGCGCAAATCCTGCTCGCCCGCATGACGCAGGAAGAACGGAAGGATTTTGAAGGGCTGGACGAAGGCGCGGCGGCGTTTTTGTTGCAGCATGACTGGCCCGGCAATGTGCGCCAGTTGCAAAACACCCTGCGCCGCGCGGTGGTGATGCACAACGGCCCGCGGCTCACGCGCGGGATGCTGCAACAGGCCGCCGGTACGGTGCGGCAGGCATCGCAGGCGCCTGCCGCGTCGCAAACGGCACCCGCGCCCGCAGACATGCTGCCCGCCGCTGCGGCAAACATCCGTCCCTTGCGCGAGGTGGAGCGGGAGATTGTGGAGCGCGCGCTGGTGCTTTGCGGCGGCAATATTACGGAGGCGGCCAAACGTCTCGGCCTTAATGCCTCCACTTTGCACCGCAAGCTCAACAAATGGCGCGAAGCGGGATAGGGGCTCAGGAAAGACGCTCCACCGCCCGCGCGGCCAGATGGCAGGCATGGGCCATGTCCTGCAAGGGGGCCAGACAGGTTTTTTGCATGTCTTTTGTTGCGGCGGGGCGGCGCAGGCATTTCCGGCAGGTTTCCTCCAGCACGGCGGCGGTGCGTTCCACCTCCGGCGTTTTCAGCATATCGGCAAGGGCGCGCAGCGTGTGGGATTCGCGCAATATGCCTGCCGCATCGGCATGATCGTAATGCCGCAGGCAGGCTTCGGCGCGGGCGCGCAGTTCCGCCGCATAAACGGCCAGCAGCTTTTTGGGAATATCCTGCGGCTGTGCGGAGGGCATGACGGGCATGTGATTCTCCAGCCCGCAATCGGCAATCACGCGCGACAGCTTTTCGCGGTCCAGCGGTTTGACAAGGCAATCGCGCATGGCGGCGGAGAGCGCCCGCGTTTGCGTATCCGCATCCGCCCAGCCGCTGATGGCATATACGGGCGTATGCTGTTTATTGAGGCGGTAAATCTCCTGCGCGGCGGCGATGCCGTCCATCACCGGCATGTGGATATCCAGAAAAACAAGGTCATATCCGTTTTGCGCAAAAAGATCGATGGCTTCGCGCCCCGTTGCGACGACATCGGCGTGATGACCCATGCGTGTCACCGTGGTTTTGAACAGCAGGCGGTTCGTCGCGCTGTCATCGGCGATCAGGATGCGAAGCGGCATGGCACATCTCCTTCCGGTTTACGCGGCGGTAAGCATTTGCCGTTTAGAATAAAGGAATGGATACGGCGGCAAAAAACATTCTGGTCGTGGATGATGACCCGCAATTGCGTCTTGCGCTCTCGCATATTTTGCGCAGGCTGGGGCATCATGTCGATCAGGCGGAAAACGGACACCGGGCGCTGCAAAGCATCACGGCGCACCGCACGGGATATGACCTGGTGGTCATGGATATCATCATGCCAGACAAGGAAGGCATCGAAACCATTCTGGAGCTGCGCAAAATGCGCCCTCAGTTGAAAATCATCGCCATGTCGGGCGGCGGGCGGCTGTATGATTTCGATCCTTTGAAACTGGCGACGGATTGCGGGGCGAATTTCGTGATTGCGAAGCCTTTCGAACCTGCGGCCATGCGCCGCATGGTGGAAGCCTGTCTGGAAGCGTAAAAAAAATCCGTCAGGCCGCATGCGGCACCTCCGCCGGAAACAGCAATTCGAAAACCGTACCGCGGTAACGCGTCGTGGTCACGGTAATGGCGCCGCCTTGCGCGTGCACAATGCCTTGCAGGGCGGGCAGGCCAAGCCCCGTGCCGACGCCGACATCCTTGGTGGTGAAAAACGGGTCGAAAATCCGCTCCGCCGTTTCGCGCGTCATGCCTTCTCCATCGTCGCTGATGCGGATGCGGATGTAATGCCCGCTGTGCAAACGCCCGTTGATCAGGGTGACGGTCGATCCCGCATCTTCGCCGCCGGAGAGGATGATGCGGTCCGGCTCGCCATAGGGTACATCGACGCAAAGATTGTCCAGCGTGATGTCGATGGTGCCCGTGCGCAGCCCGATGGCATAGTCGGCATTCAGGCACAGGTTGACCAGCGCCTGGCTGATTTGCGTGGCATTCGCCTCGATCACGTCGCGCGCCGCGCGGTTTTGATAGGCAAGGCGCGTGGATTTGCGGATGCAAGGGGCAAGAAGCGCGAGGCTTTCACGGATAATGCCGTCGAGCGACACGGGCTGGCGCAATTGCAGGCTGTCTTGCATGTTGCGGCGGCTGTAGCTCATCAACTGACCCACGATATGCTGTCCGCGCCGCGCGGCGGCGGTGATCTGCCGCGCCATTTCCTGCTGTTCGGGTGCGGCGGTCAGGTCTTCCTCCAGCAAAACGCCGAAGCCGAGGATGGAGCCGAGAATGTTGTTGAAGTCATGGGCAATGCCGCCCGCCAGCGTGCCAAGCGCCTCCTGCCGCCGCGCCTCGCGCAGCTCCATGGCCTGTTGCGCCAGCCGTGCCGTCTGCCGCCGCACGCGCAGGCCGAGCGCGAGCGCCAGCAGGCCCAGCAGGGCGGCCAGTGTCATCCACAGGAGCGCAAAACTATCCGGCATACGCGAACCTCCGGTTGTTTTGTTTATTATAAACAACTTGAGGTTGATATTCCCTTAAGCGCCGCGTTTTTTAAAAAGGGAACTTCAGGCGGGGGTTGCGAATTTGAGTCCGATGATGCCGACGACAATCAGTCCCGCGAAAAAAAGACGCCCCGCCGCCACAGGTTCATGAAACAGGAAAATCCCCGCCACGACGGCCCCGACCGCGCCGATCCCCGTCCAGACCGCATAGGCCGTGCCGAGCGGCAGGCTGCGCATGGCATAGCCCAGCAAGCCCATGCTGATGGCAAGGCATACGATGGTAATGATGGAAGGAACGGGTTTGGTAAAGCTTTCGCTGTATTTCAGGCCGGTGGCCCAGGCGGTTTCAAACAGTCCGGCAATGATCAGGATTATCCATGCCATGACATCCTCCGTTTGCAAAAGGAGTCAGGGTCGTCCCTGACGGAAAAGGGTGCAGTGTGCCGGGTCGTCCCGCTGCGGTCGCATGCCCCTTTCATAAGCCGCGGAGGTGTTGTTTTCAAGGGGTTTTTACGCCGCGGCGGCCTGTGGGGGGCGGTTTTTGCCTGCCTTTTCAACGGAAATATGATAGGGTGCGCGCATGTTGTCGCATAAAGCACATATCCGGTTCTGCGCCGCTTTTACGCTCTGGCTCGGCCTTTGGGCCGCGCCGCAGGCGGCGCATGCGGATGTCGCTTATAAACCTGCGCTGACGGGGATTGCGGACAAGGATCTGGCAGGCGAGGTGGAAAAGGCCTCCTATCTTTTCCAGTTCGTGGAAAAACGGCCGCTGTCCTATGACGCGCTCGACCGCCGCGCGCAGGACGATGTGCAGCGCCTGCGCGATGTGATGATGGCCCATGCCTATTACGGTGCGGATATCCGCTACAAAATCACCAGACGCAAAGGTGAGGGCAAGGAAAAGAAAACCTATGATTACGACGTGCTGCTGACCGTCGATACGGGGCCGGTGTTTAAGATGGCGGATTTCAGCGTTGCGTGGGAAAACAAATCCGGCGCCGCCGTCGCCGCGCCCAAAACCGTGCAGCTGGACGGATTGTTGCAGGGCGTGACGGGCAAGGATGCGACACCCGCCGTTATTCTGGATGTGGAACGGCAGGTGCTGGACCGGCTGAAGGCGGGCGGCTATCCGCTGCCCGGCGTGGCCGCGCGCGATGTGACGGTGGACCATGCGACGCGCAAGGCGCGGGCGGTGCTGCGCGTCATTCCCGGCCGCGCGGCGCGTTTCGCCGATATCCGCACGGCGGGGCATGACAACGTGCGGGAAGATTTCGTCCGCCGCCGCATTGTTTTTGCGGAAGGCGAAACCTTCAACATCGAAAAGGTCGTTACCACGCGCCAGAAGATGCTGGATACGGGCCTGTTTTCCAGCGTGGATGTCATGCTGGCCGCAAAGGAAGGCGCGGATCAAGTGCCGGTGACGATACAGGTGACGGAGCGCAAGCCGCGCACCGTGGGCGCGGGTCTGTCCTATTCCACCAGCCAGAGCGTTTCGGGCAAGGTTTTCTGGGAGCATCGCAATCTTTTCGGCGGCGGGGAGAAACTGCGGCTGGAGGCCGACGCGGGCGTGACGCAATACGGCGCGGGCCTGCGCTATACCAAGCCCGACTTCACCGGCACGATCGACCGCAGCTTGCAAAGCGGTTTCGGCTTCCGGCAGGAAAATCTCGATTCTTACGACAAGACGGGCTACAGCGCCTTTGTGCGTCTGGACCAGACATTCAACGATACATGGTCGGGCAAGCTGGGCCTGACGGCGGAATATACGCAGATCGACGAAAACAATAAACCGGAGGCGGATTTCTGGCTGCTTTCTGTCCCCGCATCGCTGGCTTATGACAGTTCCAACGATACGCTCGACCCCACGCGGGGCGCGCGGCTGGCGCTGGATGTGACGCCCTATCTCTCGTTGCAGGAAGCAAATGAAAGTTTCACCGTGACCACGCTGTCGGGTAGCCATTACTGGCCGCTCGCCAAGGAAGACAAGGTTGTTTTCGCCAACCGTTTCCGCCTCGGCGCCATTTTGGGGCAGGGCGTATCGGATATTCCGGCGGACAAGCGTTTTTATTCCGGCGGCGGCGGTTCGGTGCGCGGTTACGGCTATCAGCTTATCAGCCCGCTGGATGCGAACGACGATCCCACGGGCGGGCGTTACCAGATCGAGCTCGGTACCGAAATGCGTTTCCGCGTGACGGAAACCATCGGTCTTGTCACCTTTCTGGAAGGAGGGCGCGTGACGGAGGATCTGAGCGCCTCCGGCAATGAAAAATTCCTTGTCGCCGCAGGCGTGGGCGCGCGTTATTACACGGCGGTCGGCCCCTTGCGCGTGGATATCGGCGTGCCGGTCAACGGTCGCGACAAGGATGATCTGCTCCAGTTTTATCTCAGCCTCGGACAAGCGTTCTGATGACGGCGGCGAAAACGGAAACGGCAGCGAAAACGGACAAACCGCGCAAAGCGCGGTGGCGGATGGGGCTTGCCGCGCTGCGCCATGCGGCGGCATGGGTTTTAACGGTGACGACGCTGCTGCTCGGCCTTGCCATCGGCGGCATGTTCTTTTTGCAAACGGACAAGGGCTTGCGTTTTCTGGAGCGCAACATCACGCGTTTTGCCTCCACGGATGATATGCAGGTGGCGCTGCGGCTGCAACGCATCGGCTGGCATCATATCGTGATCCCTGCGGTGGAACTGACGGATGCCAAAGGCACGTTTTTGTCCGTGACGGATATAGACCTGAAAATCAATCCGCTGACCTATCTGACGCTTTCGCCCGTTATTGACAGCCTGACGGTGCAGACGGTCGATTTGCAACGTTTCCCCGAATTGTCCGACACGGACGCGGAGGAACAGGCACGGAAAAAAGGCGGCAGCCTGCCGTCCTTCCTTGCCGATATCCGGCAGTTTGATATTGATACTTTGCGCACCGGCCCCGCCGTTTACGGGCGGGAGGAAGTTTTCCGCTTGCACAGCCGTTTGCAGCTGTCCGATACTTTGCGCAAAAACGACATTGCCGTTTTGCTGGAATCGCAAACGGAAAGGGAACAGGCGGGCACTTACGTGAACATCCGCCTTGCGCCCGATGCGCAAGGGGTGATGCAGCTGCATGCGATGTTGCGCGATGCTGCGGGCGGTTTGCTGATGCGTTTGATGGGCCTGCCGGCGGGATACGACATGGATGTCAAAACAACGGCATCGGGCACGGCAAGGCAATGGGACGGCCAAACCGTGTTGCGCCTGGGCAATGTGCTGAAAGGCACGATCGACTGGCATCAGGCGGGACGCGCCCTTGCCATGCAAACCGATCTGACAGGGCCGCAGAATATTTTCATCAAGGGGCAGGCGACGCTGCCCCTGCGGCTTGACCCGCCCGCATGGGGGATGCGCGATCCGCTTTCCGGCCGTTTTACAACAGTGCTGGATTTGAATGCCGTGACTGTCTTGCTGGGGCTGGACGACCATCGCCTGTCAGGACGGGCGGAAGTCAATATCACGCTGGGCGGCACGCCCGCCGCGCCGCAGGTGACGGGCACGCTGGATTTGACGGGCGGCGGGTATGAAAACCTTTATACCGGCACGCGGCTGGGCAAAATCGAGGCGCATATCGATGCCTCGCGCGACATGTTGCGCCTGACGCGTCTGACCGCGCAAACGCCGAAGGACGGGAACATCTCCGCCCGCGGCGAAGTCTCTTTGAAAAACATCCGCAACCCCTCTTTCCGTCTGGAGGCCGTGCTGGACAAGGCGCAGGTGGTCGCGCAGCAAAATACCGATGTGCGCCTCGGCGGCACGGTGCAGGTAACGGGCGATGCGACATCGGCCCGCGTTGCGGCGCATATCCTGCCCGACCGCGTGGATATATATCTCGCCGGTTTCGGCGGCAACAGTACGGCCGGCATGCTGAACATCAAAGAAGTCAACGTGCCGCCACACTTGCGCAAAAACAAGCGGGAGAAAAAAGAAGTCTCCACCGGCAATTACGATGTCGCGCTTGACGTGCAAATCGACGCGCCGCGGCATATTTTTGTCGAGGCGCCGGGCCTGACAACCGAATGGGCGGCAAAGCTGCGCGTCACGGGCACGGTCAACGACCCGCTGGTAAAGGGCAGCCTGACGCTGCTGCAAGGGCAATACGAGATTTTCAATGCGCGGCTGAATCTGACGACGGGGAATATCACCTTCAACGGCGCGGATGTGACCGATCCCGATCTGGATGTGAAGGGAGAAATCAGGGGCAGGGAGGTAACCGCCGCCATTACCGTCGGCGGTACGGCGAAAAACCCGCAGGTGAAAATGACATCCATGCCCGCCCTGCCGCAGGATGAAATTCTGGCCAAGGTTTTGTTCAATAAATCGGTGAGCGAACTCTCGCCGCTGGAGATGATCAAAGTTGCGGAATTCATCGGCGTGATGACGGGGGCGATCAAAAAAGGTCCCGACCCGCTGACGCAGCTGCGCAAGAAAATGGGCATCGATATGCTGAGCGTCAACCGCGACGATGCAAGCGGCAATACCAGCCTGTCCATCGGCAAACAGGTGTCCGAAGGGGTTTATATTTCCGTCGATCAGGGCATCAATACCGACGGCAGCGCCATCAAGGTGGAAATCGACGTGACGCCCAGCATTCAGGTTGAAACGCGTCTTGGCAACGATAACGGCAACAGCGTCGGCGTGAACTGGAAAAAGGATTATTAATCCCGCCGCGCCCTTACGGCCCGCGCGCGAAAACCGCAACGGAATGGGGAGCGATCACGACTTTTTGCCCGTCGGCGCGGCGCAACGTATCATCAGGCGCGCCCGTGCGGGCGTCGGTATCCAGCTTTTTTTGCCACGCGCCGCGCGCGCCTTCGCAGGCAGGCAGGGTGAATTCCTGCGGCGCGGCGCTGCGGTTGAAAACGGCCATCAGGCGCTTGCCGCTGTCGGGTTTGTCGGGCGATTGTATCGCATCCTCGTTCAGCATCATGGCAAAGCAATCGGCGTTTTTGTTTTGCCAGTCGCCGTCCCGCATGGGCCCGCCGTCGCGGCGGCGCCATGAGATATCGGCATCTGCGCCCGGCTTTTTCGCGCCGTGCAGGAAATGTGCGGCGCAAAGCGCATCATGCTGTTTGCGCAGGGCAATCAGGTTTTTGGTGAAGGCGTGCAGTTCCTTCCCCTCCGGCGTGATATTGTCTTTGTTGATCCAGCCGGTGGGGTTGTCCTGACAATAGGCGTTGTTATTGCCGCCCTGACTGTTGCCGTGTTCGTCACCCGCCAAAATCATCGGCGCGCCCTGTGCCAGAAACAGCGTGGCGAGGATGTTGCGTTTTTGCCGCTGGCGGTGCAGGTTGATGTCCTTGTTGTCCGTTTCGCCTTCCGCGCCGTAATTGTGGCTGTGGTTATTGTCGCTGCCGTCACGGTTTTGCTCTCCGTTGCCAAGATTGTGCTTGACGTTATAGCTGACCAGATCGTGCAGCGTGAAACCGTCGTGGCAGGTGACCATATTGATGCCGGCATCAGGCTTGCGTCCGTCCTTGTCGAATTCGGGGGCGGAACCGGCAAGGCGCGTGGCAAGATCGCCCGTCACGCCCGCATCGCCGCGCCAGAATTTGCGCACGGTATCGCGGAATTTATCGTTCCATTCCTGCCAGCCCTTGGGGAAATTGCCGAGCTGGTATCCGCCGGGCCCTATGTCCCAGGGTTCTGCAATCAGTTTGACTTGGGACAGCACGGGATCATGCGTCATTTCGCGCAAGAGCGCGGCGTTGCGGTCAAAAGCCAGCGGATCGCGCCCCAGCACGGGGGCAAGATCGAAACGGAACCCGTCCACGCCCATGGTTTCCACCCAGAATTTCAGGCTGTCGATGACCAGCCGGCGCACGGCGGGGTTTGCGGTATCAAGCGTATTGCCGCAGCCCGTTTCGTCGATATAGGCCGATTTGTTTTCCGGCTTCAGGCGGTAATAGCTGGCATTGTCGATGCCGCGATAGGACAGGGGCGGCGCGGTGACGGGGCCTTCGGCGGTGTGGTTGAAAACGACATCGAGAATAACCTCGATCCCCGCCGCGTGCAGGGCATCAACCATGCGGCGGAATTCGCCGCGCGCATCGTTCTTGTCATGCGCATAGCCCGCTTCGGGCGCGAAGGGGGCAATGGTGTCATAGCCCCAGTAATTCGCCAGCCCCAGTTTTTCCAGACGGTCGTCGGCCAGTTTGGACATGACGGGCAAAAGCTCCACCGTCGTGATGCCGAGGTCTTTGAGGTACTGAATGGTTTGCGGCGCGGCCAGCCCCGCATAGGTGCCGCGCAGTTCTTCGGGCAGGCGGACATCGGTCATGGTCATGCCTTTGGGGTGCATTTCCATGATGATGCTTTTGCCGCGCGGGTGCTGCGGTTTGGCGGAAGCGGATTTGGGCAGCGGCGGCATGACCTTCGCCTTCATCACGGCGGGGGCGCTGTCTTGCGCGGGGTCGGTCAGCGCCTCCGTCCATTGCACGTTGCCGACCAGCGCCTCGGCATAGGGATCCAGCAGCAGCTTGTTGGGGTTGAACAAATGCCCTTTGGCAGGATCGTTCGGCCCATAGACGCGATAGCCGTAAACCTGCCCCGGCTTCATATCGGGAATATAGCCGTGAAAAATATCGCCGGTTTTTGCGGGCAGGGGAATCCGTCGCAGTTCCGTTTTGCCGTCATCGCTGAACAGGCACAATTCGACTTTCTCCGCATGAGCGGAAAAGAGCGCGAAGTTCACGCCCTTGCCGTCATAACGCGCGCCCAGTTGATCGGCGCTGCCGCGGGTGATCTTGTCCGGATCCATGCCTGTGCCGTTGCTGTTGCGGAAATTGAAACGCGGCAAAAGAATACCATGCGGGGAGGGCAGGCTCTAGACCCGATGCGTGCAAAAGACGTGCGGCAACGCAGCATATGCTGCATCGCAATATCGCGGCGGGAAGCGGATTATTTCA